>ERZ773212.1-NODE-1-length-251277-cov-8.412583_pt1 | contig 251277 bp, 218 predicted proteins | sample MGYA00581005_ERZ773212 | MGnify/ENA primary metagenome ERZ773212 (study PRJEB29015, sample SAMEA2738154) | human oral metagenome | biome: human oral; feature: human-associated habitat; material: saliva | place: China | collected 2196 ... | reverse complement strand
ATACAAGGAATAAAAACAAGAGAATGCAGTAATCTGCATTCTCTATATTTTTTTTTAGTTGATTGTAAGCATAACAGGTTGGTTCTTATTAGCAGCAGATACAAAGCTTTGATCAAAGATTTCTACTACTTGTTGTCTGTCTCTTGCTTTTTCTTCAAGAGAAGATAATTTCAGATCAATATTTGCATATACAGTTTCTAAATTATCATACATCTTTAATTGTTCATATAAGTAAGTAGCCACATCAGCTGTTGCTAATCTTTCAAATATTTCCATTTGTGTAGGAGGAATTGTTTTCAAATTATCTGCATGTTTTACAAATAATGAAATGGGTATTCGCTGGAACTTAGTAATAAAACTAGCAGAAATAGCTACATTTAATTTAATTTTATTAGGTGGAATCCATTCTACGTAAATACCATTTGCAAAAGCAGATATATGGTCAGCCATCTGAACAATATCTGCATATGTTCCAAAATCAACAGATGAAGACATCATATCATATGTATTTACCCCACCATAGGTCAAACCAGGAAAGTGGGCAGACCAACTATGCCAATCTATATCCCCACATCCAATGATAGTCTGGCTTTCGCATATTGTTTCATCTATGAGCCAATAATCTCCTTTTTGATTTTCTGGACCAAGTTCATAAGGAACTTTATTAGGAAAATAACGAGAGAATGTATCTAATGTTTCATTACAAATAACTTCTCTTGCCCATTTATCTTTAGAAAGATAATCTGGTAAATTCATCTGCATTGTTCCTAAACGTCGTTCTATCTTATTAAGGAGTTTAGTCATTTCATTTGCCATTGGCATATTATTCACTAATCCTTTCACATTAAAAAGTCTATTATACTAATGTGAAACAAAAAAAACAAGGGCTTATTATAAGCCCTTGGGAACTTTATATTCCCCGTTTTTAAACAGGGAATCGTTCTTTTGTTGGAGAAGCTTCTGACGATACTCCTCCATGTCTTTACGATAAGCTTCCTCATCATAAGTGATGAGGTTGGGTTTATCGTAATAACAATCACTGTACTTACCAGTGACCTGTTCAACCTCCTTCAAGAGGTTGGCGTGATAGTTGATCACGCTAATCCCCTGAAAGAGTCCTGCCATAATAATGGTGAAAATAATAAGATCTCTAAGTTTTTTCATTTTTTTTATTCTCCTTTTCTGGATACTTTAAATTGTGTACCCAAAACAAATTTTTGTATTTTCACCATAATAATATACAGTTAAGTTTTCTTACTTTTACATTATTCAATTTCTGTAACATCCATCAAACTCGGAACTTTGTTTTCTTTGATATCTCCTAATCCTTTATTAGGAGCTATAGTACCAGGGATCTTATTAAGATCTATATAATTACTATAATTTACTTTAGGAGCTTTAGGAATTATATCTCCAGGTTTAGGTTCATTCTTTCCAATAAATGATTTTTTATTCATACTTTCATAATCCACCTTTCCAGGTTCTATGGAGTTCAATCCATCCCCAATTTCTTTTTCATCTAAAAGTACATCTTTATTATACAAACTTGCATAATAATCCACAGCATCTTTTATTCCTGTAATTAAGATACTTAGATTTTTCATTACCAATATAAACTTCTTTGTAGACTTATTGTACAACCCAAATATATCAGGAGTTACAAAGAAGCCTTTACTTAATACCATCTTATCTTTAAAATCTAAAGATTCAGGATAAGACTTACTTAACAAATCTACTACATAAAATAGATTTTTGAATAGGATATTTTTATCATCTTCAGAATTTAAGGGTAGAGTCTGGATATTCTTTTTATCTACATATTTAAAGATAGTTTGCTTTACTTCTCCAGTAACCTCAACATCAGTTAGATAATAATATTTCATGAGATCCCATTCTTTTTCATTTATTAAATCAAATCTAACTCTTTCTACTGCATCTCTAGAGTTAATAAATTCAATTTTATTTCTAGGAGTAGTTATATAAATTGTTTTATCTTTCTTTTCATCTCTAATGATTTCTGCTCCTGTAAAATAATATGCTCCTTTCTTATAATAATTTTCAGAAATGATTCTCTGATATCTTGTAAAAATTTCTATGAAATAATCGAACATAGATTCATCTGTTCTTAAAGCAGGAGATGCAAAAAGTTTATTTGCTTTCTTAGCTGCTTCTATTTCAGACCTGCGAATAAGATCACTAATAAAATCAGGTTCTATAATACCTGCTGCAAATAAAGGAATAGGATCTTCAATAAAGGCCATCTTAAAGAACTTAGTATAATTTATAAAACTATTTTCAAAATAATCATCATTAATAGCTAGATTATACATTCTACGAAATTCAATATTCGTAGATAACCATCTATCTACTTTGTTCTTTACAACCTTTGTTCTAGAGATCTTTATATTATTCTCTAATGAAAAACATATAGTATCTTCATCAGGAAGAACGTAGGAATGGATATAATCTAATATATTACCAGACTCAGCCTTTCCTCTACCCCAAATATATATCATATCTATTAGATCCATTAAACTCATAGGCCCCATAATAAATAGATTATGATAAGTTACAGGAAGATACTTTTCCCCATCAATGGTCTTACTTACATCTTCAAAAGGGGTACGTAGATTTAACCAATTAAGATTCTTATCAATCTTATCATACCCTAGATTTCTAAATAAAGTAGCCATATATTGGAGCTGGGTTAGATGATCTCTAGTACAATCTCCTTGTTCCATTTGAAGCATTTTGTCATAAGAAGTGATCTTAATATCCTTTCCTCCTATATTCATTACATAATAATCCATCATAGCATTCTCCTCCATTATAAAAAATTCTTAAGAATTAAATAAACTTTTTTAAATATGATAAGTATAATAACTCATCATATTTATAATATATAATTATGGAGGATTTTCCATAGTATCTTAAAGATACTATGGAATTTGCAATGCAATAGTTTTATATTCTAAGGCAAAATATGTGTGTTCACTCATTCCATCTTTTACTTTTCTAAATACTAATCTAACACCATAATCTCTTAATAATAGTATAATCTCATTATTTAGAGTTTCATTATCTATCTTGATAAGAGAAAATGAATGAATAGCATTTAATACATCATTTTCATCTTCAGTTTCTTCTGCTTTCTTTATTTTAGAAAAAATAAGATCTGCTATTAATTTATTATCATCCATTTTATACTCCATAAAAAATAAACTCACCAGGAAATAAAATCCTGGTGAGTCTTTGTATTAAAACTGAACAATGTTTGTGTAAGTTATATTCTTGCTATCTAACTTACTAATACCAATTTCTTCTAAAGGGAAACTTCTTAGATTATCTTGAATAATACTGATATAATCAATAAAAGGAACTATCCAATCAGGTATTTCTATATCTGAAGGAATAGCTATTGAAGATACTTCTCCTTTAAAGTTTTCATCCTTTAGAAGTTCAATCAATCTTAAATAATGATTAGGATGAGATTCTGCTATTAGATCTGCATTCTTAGAAGTTATATTTGTTTTAATAATAAGAATAGAATTTCTTCCTTCAAGATCTATATTTTCTTCTTCCTTATCTTTGATTTCATTATATGCTACAGATGCTTTGATTCCTTGAATGCTCATAGGCTTCTTATATGCATACATTGATTTTATTCTTGCAGGCTTATGAAAAGACTTATCCTTACTCTTAAGAGATTCATAAATCTCTTTTTCTAGAATAGCAAACTTCTTTATGATATCAACCTGATCAATAAATGAGTTTCTAAGAATATCAAATTCTAGAATCTTCTTCAATCTATTAGATGTAGTTTCAGGTATCCCTACTTTAGTCATAGGAAGACCTTTTATATCAAGTTGTTTATTTTCAGGAACTATATTTCCTTCTTGAACCAACTGCAAATCTGCATAGTTCTTTTTGCCTTTTGTAAGAAGTAAGCATTTAAATAAGAATTCATTCTTCATGATAAGAAGACAATCTCTATTATCTGCTTTTGTATTATAGTTTTCACTAAATAAGACCATATAATCTAAGATCAATTGGCTTACTATATACGACATAATATCTACAATACTATATCTAAGAGAATCTTCTTCAATTACTACTAAAGGATATTTCTTTCTCTTAGCTTCAACCAATTTATCATTATAAAAATCATAATCATATTTAGGTTGATTTTCTTGATATTGCTTTATTAACTTATCTCCCTCTTCTTCTAATTGAGCTGAGGTGTATTTTACTTTCATCGGAATTCCAATTGTATATTTCAATACAAATCGGTACCATTCATCAAGAGATATAATACAAGAATCTGTATCTGTTATAAGAACTACGTCTCGTTTCATATCATAAACTCTAGGGAGTTTATCTATATACATATGACGATAATATACATACTCAAACATGATATCTTTCAATAATACTAATTCTTCTTCAGATTCTTTAGGGATCTTGTTAGGATCTAAGAAAGGTTTCTCTAATTTAACTAAAATTGTTAAGATAAGATTGATTATCTTTCTATTTTCACAGAACTTGTACAAGTTGTTCTTATAATATAAAACGTTAATACATCTTTGGTCTAAGTTGCAAATTGTCTTCCAAATAGCATCTCTTGCTTCATCTGAAGGGATCCATCCATCTCCACCACAATTCTTCATTATCCGTAAAAAGCATTCTTCAATCGTAATGTTTCTATCAAGTATATCCCAATCTTTAAATCGATAGAACTTAGGATTCTTTTGATCTTCTACTATATTTTCTATAAACTGTAATGTTTCTGTAAGAGACGAAAATTTAACATTATTCCCAAGGAAAGATTCAAACATGGTAATGGATGCGGATATACAACCACGTCCTTGCCCAGTTACAGCTGTACAAAGATAGAGATTATAAAATATACTACTGTACTGACCAGCACACCCATATAATGCATTACAAGATACTTTATAATTTGTTTGTTTTAAATTCCATGCATTAAACTCTTCAGATCCTTTAGGGTGTTTCTTCATTTCTTTTTTTGCTTCATCTCGTTTATCAACAAGATATTGTATCAGATTATAAAAAGGATTTTTTACTGTACCATGTTTACAAAATAAAACCCCTTCTGTAGTCATGATAGCTTTATCATTAATAAGATCATTTGCCAATGATAAATAATCTGTAATGATTTCTCTCTTAGTGTAATTATTATTTACTCTAAGTTTATTTTCTTTATAACTCTTTTCTACAGAAATATCTATAGCCTGTATCAATTCCATTCTAGATAGATTAGGCATTATTCTTTCTAGAATATGAAGCATAGATTCTTTATATTTATTTATTAAGATTCCTTTAGGCACTGCTTTCTCTTCCATTATATTTCTCCTTTATAATAGATTATTTCATAGTTTCTGACTCTATTCATTTTAATAATATATAACGAATAAAGAATTTGCTGTTAAAACATAATAATAAACTCCTTGTATTAGTTATATAAGGCTAATATAGCGGAGAGAATTCTCTCAAATAAAAGTATTTAAATCCTAGGAGGTACTTAAAGATGTTTTTCAAAAAAGATGATTCTTTCTTAGATGAAAGTTTTGATCAAGAAATTGATGGTTCTGGCATTATTGATCAGGACGCATTGATGGAAAATATGTTGGTTGATGAAATGAACCGCATGTCTGACGCTGAATTCGAAGCTTATACAGAATCTTCTGAATTCAATAACTTAGTAGAAGCTGGCGTATTGGGTCGTCGTTCTTTGGTTAAGATGAACCGTAAGGATGACCTTCGTCGTCGTATTCATTTGGCTTCCATTCAGATGGCTCGTGAACAGGGCGATGCTGACTGGGAAGCTCTTCGTAAGAACCGTATTAACGAACGTCGTTTGCTTAAGAAGATTTATACAAAGTATCAGAACCGTGTTCGTCGTAACGCTATGCAAAGTCAGAAGCGTTTGATTAAACTTACACCGGATGCATTTAACTTCAACAAGATTAATCGATAATAATTTATTAGGCTATGGATTAAGTTCCATAGCCTATATTTTTCTTAAATATAATTTAAAATACATACTATAATTTTGGAGTAAGAAATTACAATTCTATTCACAATATATTATATGGGGTTTAGCAAATGAGGAGGATTTTGACTGATGGAACAAAGTAATCTTACCAATTTCCAAAATTATTACATGTATGATGAGCTTATTAAAAATAAGAAATTAGAAGTAGATGTAACAACTATCGATAGTAGTAATTGGGAGTTTCATTATAAAGGAATTTTAAATATCCTTAGAGATGGAATAGAAACACCTGAAGTTCAAAATTTATATATTACCGTTTATTTTAATGGAAACAAAAACGAATCTGTAGATCTTATGATCACAGATTACTATTTGAATCTGATAATGTGGTTTCCCATTATCTTTATAAATAAGAAAATTCAACCTCAGCATTTGTTCTTTGAAGAACATACAACAGGAGATACAATTAAAGCTTTTATAGATAAATACATTGTAGAACCTAATAAGATTGAAATAGAAAATAGAATCTTAAACAATGCAATTGCAGATACATTGTTCCACTTCTCTGATGTAGACGACTTCTCTCTCTTCTTAGCTAATACTCTTAACTTAGAAGATGATATTGATATTATGCAACATAGTAAAGCATATTATGATTTACTTCATGCTGATTTAAGTGGAGTTCCTATTGGAGAAGTAAAAGATAGAGGTATGGAATTAGTTCATGATGCTATAGATAACTATATCATGAAATCTAAGGAAATAGTTGGGTATGATCATTGTCTTAAATATGCCTTTGGTGCAAAAGAAGGTATTAATATTAGACAATATAAAGAAAACAATATCAATATAGGCACAAAGCCTGATGGACAAGGTTCTATCTACCATGATATCATTAATAAATCATATATCAATGGTGGTTTGAATACATTGGTAGCACAATACATTGATAATGGTGCATCTCGTGTAGCTCAGATTATTTCTAAAAAGAATGTTGGGGATTCTGGTGCTTTTGCTAGAATTCTTGGATTGAACAATATGGATACATTCTTAAATAGTGATCCTCATTTTGATTGTGGTACTAATAACTTTATTAATCTTCTTATTAAAGATGCTAAACACTTAAAGCTTCTTGAAGGAAGATATTATCGTTTTGAACGATATGGAGCGGAATACAAAATCAATACCTCGGATTCGACCCTCATTGGCAAGAGGGTATTTTTAAGAAGTCCTATCACTTGTAAATCAAATGCAGATGGTCATGGTATTTGTTATAAGTGTTATGGTGATTTGGCTTATACTAACAGAGATATCTCTATTGGACGTATTGCTACAGAACACGTAACGTCTCAATATACTCAAAAGAGATTGTCTGCTAAGCATTTATTAGAAACAGTTATCGAAGTAGTAAATTGGAATTCTAATTTCCATACTTTCTTGGAAATAGAAAATGTAAATACTATTGTATTTAAAGAGTCTTTGTTTGAAAATAAGAATATGAACGGATGGAAGTTCAAGATTGATTATCAGGATCTCCAAGTAGAAGGAGATGATGAATTCTTTGAACACAATAAATTCAGTAATGATTCCCATGCTACTGAAGATAGTGGTCCGTTCATGGAACAATTTATTACCAAATTCTACATAGTATCCCCTAAAAATGAAGAGTTTATAATTACAGCAGTAGATGATGATGGAAATCCTATAGAAAATAAAATGTATCTTTCTAATGCATTATCTTCATTCATCTATAATAAGATTTCTGAAAATGAATTAACTTTTGATACAGAAAATACAGATATTGTAATTCCTTTAAATGAATTACAAGATATTGAACTCTTCTTGCTCAAGATTCAAAATAATGATTTGGGTAAGTCATTGGATATCTTTACGGATATAATTAATAAGAAGAATGTAACCAAATCATTCGATAAAGATACTATTGTAGAATCTCTTCAAGATGCTGCTTTAAAAGGTGGAGTAAAATGTCAGTCTATCCATCTTGAAACTATTTTATCTTCGCAAATTTGTTCGGAAGAAGACAAACTTAAGAAACCTGATTGGTCTAATCCTGATGCTAAATACGAAATACTTACTTTGAATGAAGCATTGACTAATAATAAATCTATTATTGTAACTCTTGATTATCAGAAACTTGGAAGGGCTTTATTCCAACCTATAAACCATACTAAGACAGAACCTAGTATATTAGATCCGTTCTTTATGGCTAAACCTAAGAAGTTCTTAACTGCAGATCATGAAATATGGTCTGAAGTAAATAAATCTACAATGCTTCCTGGAGAATGCCCGATTATCTTTACTAAAGATAAATCTGATAAAATACCTAGAGATATTAGAAAGCATTTTGCATTTAGAGATAGACCCAAAACTGAAATCGATGACTAAGTTATACCCCAATAGCATTTCTGCTATTGGGGGAGTTATTTGTAAGAAAAACAAAATGAAAAGAAAGTATAACAAAACAAACATTATCAACATACAGGAGCGTATAAGTGTTACATACAGGAGATCAATATAGTTTAGCAAAAGGAGAGATAACAAATAACTCAATATTATGTTAACCTATTAAAAACCTATATGGATTATATACTATAAATATGAATAGATCTTTAGTATCTAGCGTATATTTATTTAACTTTATTTTATTTTTCTATTTTTTAATTTTAGGAGGAGATATTATGCTATATTTCGAAACTACATCTACAACCCACGGAAATAAAGAATATAAAGGATTCTTTATTTCATTTGTAGATAAGATCGAAGTCTATAAACACCTTGATCTCAAATATGATGATAAAGATATTTGGGAAATTTTCTTAGTAGGTAGAGATAATAATGATCAAACAAACTCTATCACATTCTATTGCTATCCTTTTTATGTCAAACCTGAAGAAGATAAAAAGGTTCCTGCTTATGATAGTCTAAATAAGATTATTAAGAAATTAGCAGAGGATATTAATATCTTTAGACTTACTGTCATCGAATCAGATTATACAAATTACATTGAAGGTTTTGAACAAGAATCTTTAACCAAATGCTTAGAAACTACTCCTGATGAATTCAAAGGAACTATAGTAGAAGGAGATGCTTCAAATGAAATGTATTTAGAATTTATGGATTTTATTTTAGATTTTATTGAAATTAGTAGGGATGATATAGTTTGGGGAGATATAGGTGAATTCGAACTCGATTATTCTGAAAATGGATTTGATTAAACTTTATTTTGTAGAATTGTGGGAGGAGATTAACTATGTTAAATTTTACGATGTTAGATATTAATTTTGGTAATAGTGGAGAAGTATCTAGAAATAGTGTGGAAACGATATTTACTTCATATAGTTTTAAAGAGTTTGGCAATATAGTTATCACTGATTTAGATGATAATATGATGTATGATGGTAATAAGTTATGTGCCATCGAATTTAGTAGATATGGAAATAATTACTATGAAGAATTCTGCATAATTTCCTATCGCATAATAAATAAATCTAAACTAACTCTTACTTTGAAAAAGCTTATAGAAGATAGCAGCTATTTCAAAACTAATTTGATACTTGGATACAAATTCAAAGATCATCTTTACTCTTCAAGTATTGATAGCAAAGATGTATCTAAGGGTATATCTGATTTCATCACAAAGAATAATTTTATGGGTGATGCAATTTTAGACTTTGAAAACAATGTAGAACAATTGAGAGAAAACTACGTTGCTAGTAAAAAAACTAATGCTGCTCTTGAATATGAAATTTATCGTCTTTAAAAGTTTATTAGAGAAGGGAATCATTCCCTTCTCTTTTTTTTTGTAATTTTAAGATAGGTATATACAATAATTATGAAATGTAAAACGATATAGTAATTCTTATAAAGGAGATTCTATAATGCAAAATAAAGAAGTTACTAGCAAAATAGAGATGAGACACACTACTACTATCATTCATAATTATGATATTGGAGATAATGAATTTATAGAAAGAAAGTTCTCTATTTATAATAAAACCTGTCATAGATTAGAACCTAAAGGAATGTATTATGATCAAGAAAATAAAGATTTATATCTTCCTGCAGGATTAGAACAGTATTTTATAGATAGATCATTTGGTGATGATATTTATAGAAAAGTATATCCTGATACATATGATAAGATTCCTAAAGTAAGATTAAAGTATCTTCCTAGAGATGAAAAACAAAAAGAAGCAATCAGATTCTGTTTAGGAATGGATCCTTATAGAAGAAATCTTAATAAACCTCAATTACAGTTGAATCTAAATACTGGTGTAGGCAAAACATATGTAGCTGTAACAACCTTTGCTTATCTATCTATTAAAACAATGATGATTACTTCTTCATTAGATTGGATAGATCAATGGAGAGAAAAAATCAAAGAATACACAGATTTAAAAGATGATGAAATCTATACTATAGCAGGTATGGGAACTATAGCAAAGCTTATCAATGGAATGAAAGATATTTCAAAAATTAAATTCTTTCTGTGTTCCCACAGCACATTAAAATCATTTGCTAAAAAACATGGATGGAATATGGTTGGTGCTTTATTTAGAAGATTAAAGATTGGTGTTAAGATATATGATGAAGCACATTTGTGGTTTGATAATATTTGTATGATAGATTTCTTCACAGATACTTATAAAACGTTCTATCTTACAGCTACCCCTATTCAATCAGATTATTTTGATAACAGGATATATCAATCTGCATTTAAAACAGTTCCCTCTATAGACTTATTTGATGAGGACAAAGATCCTCATACAAAATATATTTCTATTCTATTCAATTCTCATCCTAGACCTCAAGATATACAAGAGTGTGCAAATGTGTATGGGTTTGATAGAATAAAGTATACTGATTATTTGACTACAAAAGAAAATTATTATAAAATACTAAAGATTTTATTAGTAATGATAGAACAAACTATATCCACTCAAGGAAAAGTTCTTATCTATATAGGAACTAATGCTGCTATACTAAAAACATTTTATTGGATTAGATATAATTATCCTAATCTTCCTGTAGGATTGTTTTCTTCTTTAGTTCCTAAAGATGTAAAGCAAAGAGAATTAGAAAATAAGATTATACTTACAACTACAAAGTCAGCTGGTGCTGCATTGGATATAAAAGGATTAGAAATGACTATTGTTCTTAATGAACCTTTCAAATCTAAAGTTCTTACTAAACAAACTTTTGGTAGAACCAGATCAGATAATACTAGATACATAGACGTTGTCGATGTAGGGTTTAGTACTTTAAAATATTATTATACTACAAAGAAACCGTTGTTCAAAAAAATAGCTACTGATTGTTCTGAAATTCAATTATCTGATTATGAGATAAATCAGAAGTTGCATGAAATTTTTATAAATGAACAAAAGCAGTTAGAATCTTTTCAAACAAATAAAAACTTAAAACAAGTTATAGAAATTACGAAGACTATAGGGAAGAGCCATTAAAGCTCTTCCCTACAATCTCTGTGTTAGCATTAAAAGATTCGTATACGGGTTGACCCTTTAAAGATTGATATCGAAATAAAGATATACTTATCGAAGAGCTATATCCCAGGTATAATATAATTCTATGTTTGAAGAATACCTCCCCAACGTTCATCATGCTAAACTTATCTAATTCTAGTTTGGAAGTTCTCGATAACTAATCAGTTATCAATTAGAACCTAAGTAATTTAGATTCAGTTTAGTATTTCGTTATCGCAATATGAATATGATAAATAGAGTGGCTGCTTTATAAGTATTACAAATTGACGGATGAAATGGTGCGTTACAATTTTTATAGATGTACTACTTTATACTTTAATAAATTTTTTTACAAAGATTCATGTCGGCAAACACTCTACTTATCATTATTAATTAGTTAAGTGGATTTGTTAATTTAATATTGTTGACCGCCAGATCCTCCCATGTCTCCACCCATTTCTTCTGCACCTTTTACTTGATCAGAAGCTGATACTACTTTAGCTTTATCAGTCATTTCATTTATCTTATCCATCGGTAAGAATGAATTGAAGTAGTATTCCATAAGCATAGCTGAGAATGACATCTTAGCTGTTTCATCTTGAGATGAACCAAATTTCATTTGAGTGATGCTATTTATTAATTCTTGGGACATAGAAAGAATTTGGGAAGTATTTGTAAAGTTAAGCATAATAGGAAGCGGAAGTTCTACAGATACATTTACCTTAGTATCATATTCATACTGATACAATTTAGTATAAATCTCAGAGAGAATAGGTTCAAATAACTTCTGTCTTCTATATACCTTGATTAAGAATCTAGCATTACTCATTGTAAGATGAGTAGCTGTTGATTCTTGATATCTACTATTTACCATTTCCAAAGAAACACCAGTTTGGTTTACTGCCATTTCTTCAAGCATATTCATAAATTCAGTTTTTACTTCTACGTTTTGACCAGGCATGATTTCAAAGCTAACAGGAGATTCACCATTAGCATTTTGAGGAATTACCAAGTCATTAAATCTACCAGTTACATTTAAGATATTATTCATATTTTCAATCTGTCTAAGATTGAAATTAGAACGTTTTATCTGATTAATTACGTTAAGCAATACAGAAGTGATATTGGTATCTACTGTTTGCTTTACATGGTATAATCTCTTATCATATCCTCTAGTAAGAAGAGCGATAGTATTTGAGATATATAAGCAAGTAAACAATTTAGCAGGGAAGATAGATTTTGCTAAATCAGATACACCTCTATGACTCTTATCATTTAATTCAAAATAAGAGTGAATAACATCCGAAGGAGGAATAAAGGTAATTCTCATTTTAGCTGTACTACCATTTCCATTATCTGCATTATATTTAAGAATAGCATATATTTCTTTAGATAGATCTTGGTTAGCATTTATAAAGTTTTTATCTATTCTTTGAGAGATCTTTTTAGCAATCTTTAAAAGAACTTCATTTGTTTGAGCACTGTTGTTCATAGCAGTGTTTGTATTTTCTCTAGCAGTTCTTCTAGGACGTAATCCACCTAATGTTGAAGTGAAGGTCATACCATTAGCTTCATCACCAGAACCATCAGGACTGTTTACTTCAAGATAGTAATATCCAAGACATGTATTCTTGTTAATATATACAGGAGTAACTTTATCATGTTCTAAGATTTCTAATACTGCACCAGGAAGTTCTAATTCAGATTCTTTTTTAGAACCTCGTTTTTCATTAATATCTTTTAACCCATCATTTGCTAAACTTGTAGGAACTTCTAAAGTTCCATTTTTTACTGCTCTTTTTAATCTATCATTTGCATTTTTAGAATATAAAGAGTTAGAAAGATAGGTTGTTTTATTATAACCTAGTCCAGATTCAACCGAGGCCTCCCCAAATAGAGCTGCTGTTTCTCTTATAATGCGTCTAGCATTATTTTCGTGTGCAATGATACTTGGAATGACTCCAGTTTTGTTAATTTCTATATCTATACCCTTATATTCAATTCCTTTATCTTCATAACCAGATAAAGCAGAATTAGGAATATTTGTATCTTCATTTAAATCATAGACTTGTTGTAAACGTTTACTTTGCAAATCAGATTCATCTTTATATTCAGTATATTTAAACCGAAGAGTTTCATTTATCTGTTCAAATCTTATATTCATCTCTTCTTCAGTACAAATAGATGCTTCTGATAATAAATTAGATGAAGGTGTCTTTTTCAACAATCTATCTAATGCTAATTTATAAGGAACAATATATACAAACTGTTCACCATATTTAGCAGTATCCGAATATAACTTTTCTCTAAATTGATCCAATCTATATTTTTTCTGGAACAGATTTAAATCAGATCCATCAGCTTCAGATTTCCCATTATTAGAACCATCTGAGCTTAAACGTTCAATAGAAATACGAACCGCATCATCATTAAAATGATCAGCAGATAAGATATTATCTTTCTTAATATCTAATGCTTCATCGAGTTTAGGCATATACTTACAGATAGTATCTATCTCTCTATCTAAGTCACGTACTACTGTATTCTGAGAATAGATATCCATGATATCAGTAAGCATTGTTTCATCTTCTAATACATTACGGATTTCTTTTATTTGATCTTTATCATTTTGATATAATGTCTTAGCATAGAGCTCAGACATATCTAATCCACCATTGCTAGATTTAGCTTTATCAATAAGGGTTTCTAAATCATTATCCATCTTTCTCTTGATGGAGTCAATATATTTAGTATTATCATTATTGGTGAAGTATGTATTCTTATAAAGATCATCTATGCTTTTTTGTACATCATCGATAATTTTTTTATTTAAATTAGTATTTAAAATAGGCATATCGTCTGATTTCGGAGTCTTGTTTTTATCGTCAGCCAACTAAATTCCCTCCTAAAATACGTCAATTTAAGACAATTACCTTAATGTATCCAGTATACTAAATAATCAACAATAAAAATCTCTATACTGGAATTAACCAGTATAGAGATATTATTATTACATCGTTGCTTTAAGGTTAACAATAGAATCATATGTCGGAGAATCTGCAACTGTTGCATCAGACGATCCAGCATATACTTCAGCAGATGCTTCAGGATGAATAGATTTGTTAAGGATATTATATCCAAATTCCATTTCATCAAAGCAAGTATGCTTGTTAATAAAGTCAAGGAATTCAGTAGCACGTTGGTTAACGATACGTCCAGGAATCGGGAAACCATTAAACTGCAACGGAATTTCTGCAAACTGAATTTCCCCACGCATAACGTTATAAAGGTTGGATGTATTAGCAAGGTTAGGTTGGCAAGATGCCAAGATATATGCTTTTTCTACATTCAAACCAGAGTTATCAGTTACGATCAATAAGAAATGGAAGATTTCAGATTGATAACCTTTGATAAGACCGGAGTTGTCTTTACCAGTATATTCAGGATACTTTAAAAGACCATTATAACGTTTGATCTGAGTACGAGGGTCTTTAACACCACGGAGATACAATTCATTTACTTTGGTAATCAACGAACCAGAACGTTCGAAATAGTTCATCGTAAAGGAAGTACCACCTTGTTCAGTTGTACGAGTAATGATATTAAGATCAGTAATACCATTAGTCAACTGGTTTGTTTCTGCACTAATATCTTCAATACCCTGTGCACCACGGAATTCATATTCAAGAATATGACGGTAGTTACGAATAAGGGTATCATATTGTTCATTACGACTTCTCAATGCTGTCAAGAATTTAGGGATATCGAGACAAATCAAGAACGAATAACCTGTTTCATACAGGTCAAACTGAGCCAGGTTTGTAAAGTCAGTAACCCCACGCATGAGTGTATATTTGGTTACATCACGAGGATTGAGGGTACTGTCAAAAATATTACTTACGGATTCTTTAGCCATAGTATTTTACACCCTCCTATTAAGAATTCAAGGCAATAATCTTGAAGATTTCTGTTTGAACGAAATTACGGAAACGTACAAACAAGCTAGCATAAATAATCTTATTAGAATTATAAAGCGAGCTAGATACGTACTGAATTTCGAACGACTGGAACAGATTGGAGTAACGGTTAACGATCAAATCATTAACGTCACGTTTATACTTCGTAAGGTCATCGCCATCAAGGAAGCTATAACGGATCTTAGGACAAAGTTCACGAATAGCTTTGATAACCTGCTGAACAGCCAATACGTTGTTAACCCAGCTAAGCTGTGTATAAGCTGTCTGAGAAGTATATTCAGAGTTCATCGTCAAGATATTACCATTGTAGAAGGAAAGGTAGTTGATACGAAGATCATCCAATTCCTTAAACTGATCTACATGAGGAGTATGCTTAGGCGAGAAGTTCAAAGTACCTTGAACAAACGATTCCATCGGAACGATGATATCATATTTCTGACCGCAGAAAGGACGGTTACGTCCATTGATGAAATGTTTAACAAATAAACGGCACAGGTCATAAGTTACTGTAACCGGAATTTGTTTACGTGTATAAGGTTCATAAATTTCATAAGAGTTCATATATGTTGCACAATAACGACTCTTAGCATTTTCCTGATTCTTAATACGCAATTCTTCAATGGAGCTAATACCTACACCCATATCACGGAAGTATACTAAGTCTTCACGGAAAGCGGCCAAACGTTCAATAGCACGTTTAACTTGTTTAGGATAGTTAGCATCAAAGATACAGTCAATACGGTTGTTATCTAAGTCATAGATATCATCCGAAAAAGATCCGTCAAATGCCTTAACCATTTCAGCTTCATATTCAGCAGATTTGATAGGAACATCTCCAAAAGATCCATTAGAACCATTCTGAAGTTTAATACCCATAAGGCTAGAGAGGTTTACACCATCAGACATATCTACTGCCAAATTAGTATAATCCCGACCATTCAAATCTGTACCAAATAATACGTCAGCATTCTTAAAGGATTCTGTATCATCAATAAGATACCCAACGTTATTTACAAATGCTTCAAATTCATCATCAAAGAAGATAGCACGAACTTGTTTCGAACGCATAGCAATAGCATTGTCCAAAGACATGTTCTTATCTTTTTCAACGATATTCGGATTCATTGTAAACGATACTGTTTCAATAGTATTGCCGTTTTCAATGATATCAATGAAGTAACGAACGTAATCCAACGGATGAGAAGCAGTAGCATCTGTATAAATACGGAAAGATTTATTAGAGCTACCACGACCCATATCAGCGATTAAGAATAATGTATATTCATCATCTTCGCCGATTTCTTTTTTATGGCCGAAGTCGCCCTTAAGAATCTTACCAAATTTCTTAACATCATTACCATCAGATGCAACAGATTTCAAACGATATGTAATCTTAACAAAGTTTTCTAATACAGGAGTATTAGCAATACCATTTGTATTAGCATCTGTAGTAAGACGATTTGTTGTCGGATTCGTATACAACGGAAGACCGTTGTCATTCGTCTTTTGTTTCTTTTCATTCTTTACTTCTGCTACAACACCAATGTTAGCAAGAGTAGAATCGGTAGCTACAATACGTTTGAATGTAACATAACCACCAGCATCGATAAAGTTTGCAGCTTGAATCAAAGCTTGGCCATGACGAGTATAGGAAGGTGTTCTTCCATAATAATCGTAAAAATCACTACCAAACAATTTATGCTTCCATTCTTCAGGTCCTTTATCAGCAGAACTTACAACCATGGCTATCGGGCGATCAGTACTATCTTTTACAGTATCACTATATTGCAAAATCTCAGACTGGTCGTCAATGATAGTGGTTACACCAGGAGCTGGCATATTTAGTTCCTCCTTTTTTACAGAAAGTTATTAATTTTTCGAAAAACTAATAATTTGAAATGGTTTAATTAAAAATTATTATTAGTGATTCTATATATATAGAATCTAAGAACAACATTTCTTTTTTAAAGAAAAGGATCCCAGATTTTAATATAATGTTATTGAAGCTGGTTTATTGGCTATTCTTCTCCAACCAAAATTTGCTCCAACGGGGTATCTTTAGGATTGTCATTCATCATAGCATGAAGTATAGATTCATCAAAGTTTTCAGAGATTAAAGCAGTATAAGGAGATATAATCTTAGAAACATTCTTCAAAGACATCGACTTATATGCATGCATATCATTTGTTTTTGCTAATCTAAAAGGAATTGATTCATCGTCTTTAGATCTGCAAACTTCAGATACAGCCAATCCAAACATTTGGTTATTAATACCATAAGAAAATCCATTGATAGTCATATTATCAATAATGAAATCCTGTATTTCATCATAAGGAATTGTATTAATAATATAACCAAGGATGAAACAGAGATTTAGCATCTTTTCACAATTACCAACAAACTTAACTAGTTTTGTAGATACTACAATCTGATCTCCTTCTTTATATTTAAACAATCTATAATCTTCTTTAACAGAATTCTTTGTTAATTGTAATTGTTTAACCTTTTCAATAGTATAAGGTCTAGTAGCAAACATACTAGGGAATTTAAATAACTTTAATCCATCATTCATTTTGCCATCTACACTTTGAATTGTATAGTTAAACATTCCCATTATATTTATAAGGTCCCCTTCTTGTTCAGCAAGGTTTCTATCAAAATACTTTTCAGGAACATAAGCTATCATTTCTCTATCCTTAGCAGAGAAGATAATAGAATCTCCTTCTTTTTTACAAAAATACGGCATAGGTTCTGCCATTATTCTTCACCCTCTTTATTCAAAGATTCAAGAAGATACAATCTATATTCATCATTATTTAATGCATTCTCATCAGAAGAGTTTTTATCATTTCTATCAATAAGCATAAAGTTCAACTTAGATCTCTTATTAATATCAGCACCATGGTTTATTAATAATTTGGCTACTTCATAATTCCCATGTTTAATAGCACTTGATAAAGCCATATTATCATATGAATCTCCAGATACCCCATTGTTTAAAAAGAATTCTACAAATTCGGAATTATCATTCTTTGCTGCTTCATTTAATAAGAATCCTTTTACATCTTCACTCTTCAATAATTCATCTATCTTATCATTATCTTCTATAAATTTTACAACAGTTTTAAAAGTATCTATATTATTATCATAGATTGTGTTCATGATAATTCGTTCTAATACATTATCATATTTTATTCTTACTGCATTATTATAAACTATCTTTAATAGTTTATTAAATAAAGCGATATCTTCACTATCATGGAATGCAGCTAAGATATTATAAGAAAGTTTATCTTTTTTGAAGAATGTGATATAATGAATTACAGAGCTCATTCTATCTTTTAATAATTTTTCCCAGAAAAAGGCATTATTAAAATACTCCATAAATTTTTGTTTAGGGGGTTGAACTGAATCATTGGGGTCTTTTGAAGAATCATAATGATATAATTTATAATTGATACCTTTGGATAATAAGAAAGAAAAAAGCTGATTATCATTAATAAACGTTTGCATGTATCATACCTCTCCCTTAAAAATAATTACTATACACAACTCTCATTATAAATAAGTCATCCTAAGGAGTTTTAACCCCTTAGGATGAGATTATATTATTCGTGAGTTACTCCAGCTTTTTCTTCCCAATTTTCACTCATATTAGTGCCAAAACTATTGAAATGCTTATCGGCATATAAAATAAGCCCATTCTTAAATAATACATTATCATCAAGGCATCCAGGGCATTGATTTTCATGACCTTCTACGGGAACGTCAAATTGTCTAATAACTTTAGGCTTGCTTGTATTTCCTCTACCAACATTTCTGCCAATAGGAGTTACATCAGATCTACCTGCTATAATAGTGCCATCTTTAGTATCTCCACCAGTTGTTGTACCATTGGTATAAACACCACCTTGAATAACGGCATTTACAATAGTACGACCAACTTTTGTACCACCAATAATAGTACCTCCAACAAGAGTACCACCTGTTGTAGTAATCTTTCCTGTTGTAGTTCCATCTTCAATAGTATAAGATTTACCATCAATGCATCCAGTAGCTGTACCACCAGTAGCAGTTCCACCTACAGCTGTACCACCAACTGTAATATCTCCAACTGTAATACCACCAGTTGTAATCATATTATCTCCAGTAACAGTAGCACCGTATACAACAGAGTCTTTTAATATAGGATTGATGATAGTACCTTTTTCTGTTCTACCACCTTTAATGATTGTATTAATAGCAATTACATTGGTTATTGTCCCAGTAATAGTAGCATCAGATACAATACCAGTCTTTTCATCTGTTTTGCCATCAACAGATCCAGCTCTAAGATTAGCATTAAGAATCTTACCTTCAATAATAGCACCATTAATAGTGTCACCATTAATGACAGTAAGTTCCATACCAATATTATTCTTTCCTTGAGCAAGTCCATCTAAGGTATGACCAGTAACTTCACCAGAAACAATAGTACCTTCTAAGATATTACCATTCTTATCAGCAATAGCATTCTTAATAACAGCATTCTTGATAACTTCTGCAGTAGTTGTACCATATCTATGGATACTATTATCAATAGTAGGATCTTGATCTGCATAAACAGAGTATTCAGTTACTCCACGAATCTGATCTGTTTTAAATACAGCTGTTTTTGTTACATAATTAGCAGAACAATCTACTTTCAATTTAAATAAAACATTATTGTTGCAATCATAAGTTTTATAGATATCAGATAATCTACCAGATATTCGCAAGAGTTTTCCATCTTCAATATAATCGAAGATATACATTTTTCCAGCTTCTAAATCAATAGAAGTATTCTTTTCAGGATCTGTATATTGTACGGTAATAGTGATAATAGTTTTTTGAGTAACTTTAACCCCTGTAACCATAGAATTTGAACAGCAATTACAAGAAAGATTTAAAGGTCCATTAGGTCTATATAATCCACTCATTAAGCCAGGAGTTATATTAGAATTTTTAGTACTTGTATAATCAGAATAACAGCGGCCACCAACAACTCCGCCATTATATGCCGGAGTCGGGGTGAAAACATTATTTACACTAGAACAATCATAGCATGTACTATCGTGTTCTTCAAGATAATACTTACCAGAATTGCAGGATTTACATTCCGACATAGCTTTTTATGCCTCCTTTATAAAATCATCCATATTATAAAGATGTAAAAATAATATGGGTAAGAGCTATTAAGCCCTTACCCAATGAATTAATCTTCTTTAATAGGTTTAAAAATATCTTGTAATGCAGATAAAGTAGGGTTATCTACATCTTCTTTTTTCTTAGAAGAAATTTCTACAGAGGTATAAATAAGGAATAAGAATTTAAAGAATCCTTTAATTTGTTCTGTAGCCTTTGGGTATTTGTTCAATTGCTCAGAGGTCATAAAAGACCAATTAGAAATATTTTTCATAGTGAGCATAATCATATAATTATTTATAGCATCATATGGAGATAGTTTTCTAGCTAATTTAGATAGAGCAATTGTAAAAAGAGCTGCATAATTGTATTTCTTTTCATCTCCATTTTTAAACTTAAATCCGAAATGAACTAATACTGCTTTAACCAAATCAGGAAGGAAAGCATTAAAATACAATCCAGATCTTTCTTTTGCTAAATACAAATCTTCAAAAGCTCTTCTAAGTCTAACTTCATTACTATATACCTTTAATAGATTAGAGGTTAGTACGTGTTTATATACTTCAATGAAGTCATCATCTTCAAAGTTAGCGATATGATATACTTTATTTATTTTATGAACAATCTTTTTAGATTCTTCATCATAATGATCAGATTCTTGTACAAGAAGATCCATAGCTCTATCTCTAGCATTCAAATCTGTCATGTAATAAATATCTACTAATACTTTTACAAGTTTAGTATCAAGTTTAGTATGTTTGAAAAACATAGAATCTGTAATGCTAAAGTTTTCTTCAATAACTTTTGTCTCTTCTTTAATACTTACTTCTAATTCATCTTCAAGGTCTTTTACAATGGAATCTATTTCCTTATTAGCTTCTTCAATAGTCATTTCACTCATATCTTTTTTCTCTTCCATTATACGACTCCTATTCTTATTTATTCATCATTTCAATTACTCTAGGATCTAATGCTTGTACATAATCTTGTTGTAATTTTAAACGAACGTGTGTGATGATATCAGCTCTTAATACCTCATTATTGATCAAGGAGTTATATCTTCTAAATAGACTTACATTGTTTATGATATTTTTATTAAATAGATTAATAACTTCTTGATTTGTCATCCCATAAGCATATCCGTATACAGTAGAATCAGGGACTTCCATATCTTTAATAAAAGATAATACTAAAGGGAGATTGGCTGCTACTGTAATCAATGCAGGATCTTTACTAAAGATAAGTTTATTGTAATTGGAGCTAGCATCTTTATTATATTTAAGATTTTCCATATTCAAAGCAGAATAGATATTTTCTCTTTCTTCATAGATAAATCTAGTAAAGAAATTTACAATATACTGATTAAACTTAGCTACATAGAAATCATATACAAAATCTGCAATGGGATAGAAATCTGTAGTTTCATCATTTCTAATAAATTGGAAATCATACTTTTTAGAAACCGCATCAATAATATTAAGATATGTTTCTTGTTCCTTAGCAGAAATTTGATCTTGATCATAAGGATAAGCATTATACAATTGCTTAAAGATAGTCTTAAATGCTTTAATTGTATTGGGTTTAGGAACTGTATCAAATCTATTAAACATTGCCGTTAATGTATCTTCTACAATATTCATAGCATAATCACTATCAAATTGTATAAGAATACTAGCAAGTTGATTATCTGATTGTAATTCATATTCTTGATTATTGGTAATAAAATCCAGCATATAAACACCTCATTTAGTAAGTAAAATAGCAGTAATATCTTATATACTTGTAAACTTTATTCTAACTTTTAAATTTCCCTTACCGCATGAAACGGTAAGGGAAGTACTTATTGTAAACCATTATCTTCTCTATGATTTTGATAATACATATCTCCATGGTCTAAACTATTATAAACAGAAGTAGAACTCATTTCTTCTTCCGGATTATTAAAGTCTATAAATAATGAAGGAGGTAATCCTTGTTCATTACCGATAGTAGTACCATCAGATATTTCTACATCATCAGGGTTGATATTATATTTTCTAGCATAAGCTTCTCTAACAACAGGATCGTTTAGCATTTCTTTAAGCATTTGGGTTTCTTGTTTTCTTTGTTTAGTAATATAATCTCCAAATAATAAGTCTCCTGCTTTTTTCATATCAACCATTTGGGTACGAATATCATCTTTACCTTTATTTTCATCAGGCTCATTGATATATTCTATTTCTTGAGTAATATCTGTAGTATACTCATCTATACCCATATCAAGAACTTCATCAATATCATCTTCAGTTTTAATACTGGATTTTATAATTCCGAAGTTCTCTTTTAAATTCTTTCCTTCATACCAAACGTATAATGCTACAAGATATGAGAATATTTGGTCATCGTGTGTGGTATCAGAATGTTCTACTTTACCATTACGCTTTACTTCCAATCCTCTCATTTCTTGGTATATAGAAGGAGATATAAATTTATCTTTATGATAGTTTACTCGTTCTCTAAGAATCTCTATAAGATGATCACGAACTATATTTGTTGATGTAAGACCATACACCTTTGTCTTACGTTTATTTCTAATAATTCTATTACCATCTGTAGTTTCTTCAAGAACTCTATCTTTGATTTCATAATATAGATTACGCTTAACCTGAGTTTCTAATAATTTACCAATTACTGATAATCCATAACCGTTATCTTTTGATATTGACGCAACTCAATATCAGATGGTCAATTCCATTCCACCCTCATTACAAGGAGTGACGAGATCATATGTCATCCCTATTTCCGATATAGGGCCAGTATTTTTCTTCCACCATAAGCTTGTGGTTCTACTCCCCCGCCAGGGGATGATCGTTGGACGTATATCTACTAATAGATATTTCGCTGCTAAACTAGGCCATTTGCAAACTTTTTAAACCATCACGATTATCATCACTGATTGCGTTGTGGTATTGCAATTCTTAACAGCCTTTTCTAAGCAATTAACTCTGTTGGAATATAAAGATTACTCTTTATACTGTGCTTATTTACACCATTTCTTTCGACGTTAACTATAGCGTTAGGCATCATATTAGTAACCAAGTATTGAACTACTCTGGCTAATTCTATATTAGAAATCGTATTACATTTTAAATCAGCAAATACTTTTGTAGTCTTAGAATCTACACAAGTAATACAAGAACTATCCTTAGATACACCACCAGAAGGATCGACCCCAATGATAGGAGGGTATTTAGGAACTAGGTTTGATTTAAGAGGAATTTCTTCATAGATATTGAATTGATATTTCCCAAAAATAAGAATTGTCTTTTTAGGATCTCTACAATATTTACGAATTCCATCTAACTCATCTTTAGTGAACGGGTTATTTTCTGATTCATCAGACCATTCAAGAAGAATTTCTCGACGAATAAGAGTCCAATCCCATTCCAAATCTCTACATTGTTTTTCAAACCACTTTTCATCATAACCAAGTTGTTGATAATTAAATTGGATATGAACAAAGCTAGAAAGTTTATTAGAATCTACAATATCAGAAACTTGTTGATATGTTAGATCATACCACATTTCAGAAAATTTGCTTGAATTATTTAAAACAGCATAAGCATATTTTCCTTCATCATTAGTTAAGAACCCAGGGGTTGTTGTATATAATACTCCATAAGGAACTAAATTTTGTTTAGCTATTTCAATAGCCTTACTCATAGCAGGACGCATGTTCCCGTAGATAGTTTTCATAAAGGGAATAAATGCAAATTCGTCGGCCCAGAGTAAAGGGAATGTTTGACCACGAAGCAAGTTAGCTGCAGCTAATTCATTTCTAGCTTTAGCATAAGTTTTGATATTATTGTGATTTATAGCATTTTCCATATAAATCTGAGTATTTTGTACTTGCTTCTTTCTATTGCCATCCATTGTAAACTTAGCATCAAATCTAAGATATTCAGGAAGTAAATCTCGAATAGCTCTAATACGAGAAAGGTTAAGACGAGAGTCTTTTGCTTCCTTATTCAAAAGAGAAATCTGAGTATTTTGAGTTCTAAAGTTATAAATATAAGTATATAGACAAGCAGCACCAATGGTCTTACCTGTCTGACGTGGTTGTAATAGCAGGCAATCAAAATTCATGATTGCCATATATAAGAATGCCATATTACCACGATTTAATAAGAATTTAGAAGGTTCACCAGAGGTTGGTACTCTGACTACTTCTCTAAGATAATACCAGAAGTTATTTCTAACTTCCATCAAAACTTTCATCTTATAAGTAGTACTTAAATTAGGGTCATGAGGGTCTATATTAGCCAAATCAGGATCTAATAAGGCTAGCATAAATCTATTATTCTTAACCCCAATAGCTTTTAAGTAGTTACTCATTTCTATAAAAGTTTTATTAGTTGTAGATCTATGATAGTGAACAGGTATTTGCTGTTCAACCATATTTATATCATTGGGCATTTTAAGCCTCCTTATGATACTAAAGATATTTTTTAAGTAAATGTCGAAACAAATAAATTCTAGTTCGGTGATATATTATAGTTATGAATGATTAAGCATCTAAGGAGGTAAATATATGGAAAAAGTTAGCTATTCAGACTTATGCTTTTACGCACAACAAGCATTTAGGTATTTTAATACTAGAATAAATAGAATACGAGCTATACAATTAGTTTATGAAACATATTCCAAATCAAATGATTTTGGAAGAGTAAATAATGGTATTATTACAATCAATATAGATAGAATAATATATGAAGGAGAAACGTTAGGATATACTGAGTTAGAAGATTATAAAGGAATGATCAACTTAGTAATCCTTCATGAGTTATCTCATATTAATCAATATATTGATTACAATAGAGCTATTACTGATCATAATTATAAATTAGATATAGAATTAAGTAATCATTTTAATGCTATAAATTTCATGGTAAATAGGGAGGAAGAAATATTTACAAATCTTGGACCTTTTACATACAATATTGTATTAAATTCTCCTCATACTAAAAAATGTTTAGAAGATGCAAAATATAGAAATATGTATAAGATGGAAGATACAGATTCTTTGGCATTGTATACTATTTTAGGAATGATGCCTAATAGAACAGATGAAGAGAAAAAAGAAATAGTTAGATTATTAAAAGATGCACCTATGGTGATAATAGAATATTATCCTATAAAAGGAAATAGAAAAGAAAAGTATACTATCTTAGCAAAAGATGAGAATGGTATATGGTTTGTAAGTAGTATTTATGAAATGATTAAATGTATGGGGCTATATGGAAAAATAAACATATGGTTTAGTATAGATAGAGATGATAATGCTGTAACTATGAGTGTAGAAAGAATTTCTGATTATGAAGATTATTCAAATGATGAATTTGGTATCTTTCCTGTAAATAGAGTTCCTACAAACTTTTCATAAAGATTAGAGTATAGGAGAAACTCCTATACTCTTTTTTTTATTTAGGAAGAGAATATTTTAGTTTCATATCAAAAAGCATTTCACACCAATGTCCTAATGTAGTATCTACAAGAGCAGCTACATCTTCTTCTTTATAAGATGCTTCTATTTTTTTATCACTCTGTATATATTTTAATACTTCTTTAAAGATCTTATTATAAAGAGTATTATAAATATAGCTATCTGCACAATTCTTTCCTTTTTCAAATACTAAATATGAATATAAGTATTCTAATTTTTTAGTATCCATCAATTTAGATAAGGCATTAGGATTCAGTACAAGATTTTTATTTAAAAAGGGGAAAGGAGTAAAACATTTATTTTTTATTTTAAAATCAAGATAAATATTGAAAATATTGTAGAGAGTGGCTCTAATTACTTTGTTCATGAAATATTCATATTTTTTATCTGATAAAGCGATAACGGAGGTATCTCCAGTTTCTGTATTCAATATCATAGTTTTAGAATATTTCATAATATTTTCATATTCACAACTATTTATGGTCTTTATATATAACAATTTACCATATTTCCAAGTATATACAAAATATCTAATTTCATTGATTAGGTTATCTTTTCCATTACTGGATTTTAATACTCTATAATATAAGAAAGATGATAATATTATTACAAGGTATAATAATATAAGCTCTACTACTTCTTTATTAGAAATAGGGTCTATGTCTCTTAGGAAGAAATAATAATTAACTATAAACGGAGTAATTAATCCCATTATAAATATACCTAATGCAATGATTGCAAAGATAGCTTGTAATCTCCATTTACGTATTAAATGAGTTATTATTACATTTGCTAAATCTTTTTGTATTTTTAGATCTGATATGAAGCTTTTCATTTTATATTTCCTCTAAATTAAAATATTTTGTCTTTTATATCTTTTAATATGTATTGCTTAAGATTTTCATACAAAGTTTCATCGTCTATAGGATTCATATAATTAGAAAGATCTGATAATACCTTTACTTCAGATTCATCTAGAGTTAGGCTTATTTCATCATGAGGATCATTATTTAAATACCCACTAATAATAAGATCTCTTCTAAATGTCTCTTTAGATCCAGTCAATACATCAGATATATCTTTATAAATTTTTGCAGTTTTAGAAAATATTAAGTCATTAGATTCTATTGTTTCTCCATCTTTAATTCTAGATTCACAATGTTTCTTTAACCTATCTTCTCCTATATCTAAAATATATACATAATCAGGAATATGGGTTAAACCACAATATAGTTTAGAAAATTCAGAGATATCCAAATTAAGAGAAGTACCAGTTCTATTAGTATAGATAATATCATCTGTTTCTTTTTTATATTTAGATATAAATCTTAAAGCAGAATCTAAAATAGTACCATTATCTTTAATATTATAAGCAATAGTAGATAATAGCCATCTATCCAAGATTAGAACATTTTTTTCACCCTCTAATAAATCATTCAAAAAATTATCAAACTCATCTTTCATATTTAATATCATTAAAGTCTGCAAAATATCTGTGGGAACATTTTTCCCAGGAAGTAATGACTTCCTGATTGTATGATACATTGCTGAACTATGAAAAGGGAAAGAGATTGTAAAGGCATGATAATCATTAAATTCTTTACTATTAGAATTGATATATTCTTTGATATTATTAGCTAATGTAGTTTTACCACTTCCATCGGTACCTTCAATAGCTATACAGAAACTAGACTTGTTCATAATCGAGATCTCTCCTTTTTGTATTATTTAATTGTTACAGAAATATATAGATTGTATCAAAAAAAAATAGAGTATACCTTTATAGGTATACTCTAAAATTTATTTAGAAATAATTAGAAACTCCAAACATAACTTCATTTTGAATTGCTTCTTCTAAAGATAATACTACTTTATCACCATTCTTAAGACCCATGGTTACTGTAGTACCATCTTCATTTAATTTAAATTTCTTATGATCTACATCAAATGTTTCAAGTACATTTTTTACATTACTAGATTCAGAAATTAAGAAACTCTTAATCTGTTCTTGATTAATAGGAACAATAAGTTCTGTAGATTCTGCCAAGTTACCAAACTTAGCAATTGTATTGATTTCATTACTCTTACGATACAATTCAGATGAAGGATTTATTTTATAATAATTATGAGCACCAAATCCAACAGATTCTGTTGTTACAATACTAGTTGTATATGCTTTAGAATGGGATGGGAAATATACACGGTCATAAGTGATCATCTGCATTCCCTTTACAGTCATTCTACCATTTTCATTTACAAGAGAACCAACAGCACGAAGAGAGAAAGAAGGAAGTTGCCCATCTTTTAAATCAGCATTAAAAGATTTACCTAATTCATTATTCGTACCACGGAAATGTGCTTTAACAAAATTACCATCCATCCAAAGTTTAGTATACCAAACCTGTTCCAAAGTAGGATCAATTTTACTTTGGCGAGCTAAAGATGCATCAGAAGGGTGACCAGCTTCACCTTTAAGGTTGCCTGTTTCAACTAATTCTTTAGTTCTAGGGGAAGTAATACAGCGAGACAATTCTTCCGTAGGATAATAACGTCTATTTCTATTAATTTCATCGCCTTCTTGAAGAATACCTTCAGCGATGATGAAACCGTTTTTATTTTCACTCTTAATCTTAAATTCTACGTTAGATCTTGTTTCTTCACAGATAAGAGCTCCAACGATATTCATATCCAATTTTAATTTCACCCACTTTAAAAAAATTACTAAATTTATATGTATGTTTTAACCCATAGTGAGTTGATAATGAATTTAAGAGTAGACCATAAAAGATCTACTCTTAATTTTTTTATTTCTTATAATAAGATCTTGCATCTTTCTTAGGAGCACTGTCTTTATTTTCAACTACTAAAGAACCACTTAAAGAAGTATTTTCTTCTTTAGTTTCAGATTCTTCTTCGTGACTTGCAACAACTTCTTTACGATGATCTTCAATTATAGGAGTTTCTTTTTGTTTTTCTTTCTTTTCTGTATCTTTTTTGAATTGATCACCAGTAATGGTTTCTACTTCAGGTCTCTTATATGATTCTGTAATAGCCAATTTTTCATTGATATTGGGAATCTTAGAAGGACCATTTCCACTACGGAAGTTATCAAAACCAAGACTTACAACTTTACCACCTTCAAGAAGTTCATCTACCTTTGCTTTAAATTCTAAGCAAATAGCAATATCTTCATCTCTAAGAATAATATTCCGGCAAACACCAGAAAATACTACCCCATTAATAGAAAAAGCTTTATCACAGTACACATTTACTAATTTTTTCATTGTTTTATTTCCTCCTAGTAATTAGTCTTTATACTCCTCTTCATCATCATCGTCGTCATCATTGTCTTCTTCATCATAATCATCTTCGTCATCGCAGACGCAAGGATTTTTACCGCATTTTTCACATTTTTCATCTTCGTCGTCTTCATCATCATCTTCGTCGTCTTCGTCATCATCATAGTTTTCATCATATTCTTCATATTCTTCGTCGTCGTCATCTTCATCGTCATCATAGCCTTCGTCATCATCATCATCGTCTTCGTCATCATCATCGTCATCATCATCGATGATATCTACGAGTTCTCCATCTCCACGACCTTGAAGAATTTCTTTATCTATTTCTTCATCTTCATCAATCATCTGATCTACTGTTTCCATCAGCATATCTTCATGAAGATCTTCATCAAATTTTCCTTCTACCATAATATCGGGATTCAAATGTTCAAAGCTCATTTTTATATACCTCTCTTATTCTATTTCTGTAATAGGTTGCGGGAACAATACTCCATCTTCAGAATCATATTCTTGAGTTTCTTCATTCCAGCCCATCATTTTATCTAAAGTTTCTTCTGCGATATCATTATCGCCAATCATCATGTCTTCAAGAAGATCTCGTTTAATATCTTCAATCAGACATTCATCAACAGCTGCAGACATAATATTCCTCCTATAATGAAAAATTATCCATTATATTGTTGTAAATAATATTATTTAATTACCTTCAATATATGATTTAGTACAAGATGTACTTGTTACATATTTTTGGTAGTCAGGATTAGAATCTTGAGTACCTCCAGATTGTAATCCAGTCATATATCCTCTTAAAGCGTATAATAATAAAGGAATTTCATAATATAGATCTTTGCAGAAATAATAGTCTCTTTCTTCTGCACTTTCTATATCTTCTATATTAAGATCAAATGTATCTGAAGTTTTGTTCATAAATTTGATAATAATATTTTTATAGAAATTCTTTTTATCATCTTCATAAGGAAGATTCTTTTCAATTCTATCAAATAAATCCATATCTAACCAATTTATAGGTTCATTGCATTTATTTCTTAAATTGATAGATAATTCCCAATAGTCTTCCATTCTATCTACTAATAGACTATTAGGATCATGAACAGGTACTGGATAGCAACTATTCAAATGCATCTTAGGATTTACATCTTCTACATCTTTAAATATACTTCTAGAATATTCTATAGAGAATGTATCCGGTTTATGAACTGCTTGGGAGATATAAAGATAATTATTTCCTTCTTCAGAGAAGATACCAGTCCTAATAATGAACTCTATTAAATAGGGATCATAGATAAACATCCCGAGATATCCATAAATAAAAGTTTGAATATTCCCTTTATAGAACAATTCTAAATAGAAAGATTTCAGCATATTATATAGACTTTGTATTCTATCTAATAAAGCAGCATCAGATGTCACTATCAACGTAGATAGATTGGTTCCTATATTACCAGGTCTATAATCAAATTCATTTACAAGAAGTTTATTATCTAAAAATCCTTTAGATAATTCACTAGATGTTTCTGCATTATATTTTATTTTATAAAAGTTAGCTCCTGATTCTAATGTATCAGGTGTTGCAGAATTTACCCTGAATAAAAGAGTATTATCTTTAAGATATGTAATCATAAAATAATCATCAGGACAAGGTATAATAGTATTAGGAAGAATAATAGCTTCTCCTTCAATAGGAGATTCAGGACCATATTCACCACGTTGGATATCTACCATTATACGTTCAATACCATATATCTGAAAATTATTTATTTTATTATATCTTAAAGGAGTATTCTCCCCAGTTTGGTGATATACTTCTTTATCACCCTGATCTAAGGTGGAGTGTTTATCATTTATATTCCAATAAGTAACTGACGTGGGTTTCTTATCGATAAATAAATAATAAGGATTGTTTTGCAAACGGTTTTGTAACCCTTGTACAAGACTCTCAGAGGTTTTTCTGTAATTTGTATTAGTAAAACCACCCATTATAATTTTAACCTCCAATTATGTTAATGGCTTAATTACTAAGATGTGATCTTATGTGAGATTAAAATGTCCAGAATCCTAATTAAAGGATTCTGGATTGGATTAGATCATTTCAGAAATATTGCTTATATATAGTTCAATAACGAATTTAGACTCTTCTTTTATCTCACGAAGAGTTTTGTTGCTATTGATTAATTTATTGCAGTCTTTTGTATATTTATCGTATAGTTTATATAGTTTTGCTTTTGTCTTTACAGTATCTACTATTCCTGAATCTTCAGATTTTTCTTTTATTAGATTTTTAGCTCTGCTTGTTATTCCATATAAAGCAGCAGAAGTTAATTCAGCGATATATTCTTTTTTCTCACGATATTCATCGGTGTTGATATTCTCAGGATATTTTGAAGTTCTGCTTAAATCAAAATCCATTATAGAAATACCTCCATATCCTTTAAAGAAAATAATCTTTAAATCAGTAAATGGTTCTCTAATAAATTAAAATATTGTTAGTAAAATTTTAAATCATAAACTATTATGTAGTAGTATAGGAAATATAGAGAAGTGCCTTTTCTTTTTTAATATATAATAACCTAAAACCATTAAAATACCTCTTTTTATTTTTCTAATATTTTCTTCTCTATTTATATAATATAACCTCCTCTAGATAATAAATAAAGAAAATATATTTTCTATACTATTATGAATTTTGTTCTTTTTTAACAAAAAAAAGAACTGGAGCCACTGTTTTATATTTGTAGTGACGTATTAACAAAAGAGAGAGGATAAGGACTTGATGTCCTTATCCTACTACTCCGTCTAAAATAGAGAATTGTATAATTTATAAAGTAGGTATAATAATTATATGATATGTTGGGTTTAATTATACACGGTAAAACCAGGATGACCTTTGATCTCTTTAGGCTTATTAGATGTAGATAAATTTCTATAATCTACTGTAGGATCATATTCTATATTTAAGGCATTAGTATTTTTAGGTTCTTCCTGAGTTTTGGGTTCTTCTTTCTTCTTCCCATAAGCAATATCATTTATATTTTTAATTTCTTTCTTCAAATCTCTATTAGGATCACATCCTATTTGGATGAAGATGTCTGATAATAAATTTAGGATACTCATATTGGTATTATAAGTATAGGGATCTTCTTTGGCGTGATCTACAAGATCTCTAATAGATTCCATTCCGATAGATGTAGGATAGATATAGTCTAATAGATATACAGGTTTAGTATTTATTTCTTTATCTAAATTATCAAATTTAGCTATGTATGTATTATTTTCTCCAAGAGTTGCTTTTGCTAACGTGAGTGTTTCATAAATATTCTTAATAGTCGATAGATACAATAAGTTTGTCCGATCAATGTTATAAGATCTAAAAATATTGGCAGAAATGATTCTGTTGTCTTTTGATTTGATTTTGAAGAAAATATACGCATATAATTCATCTTCCTTCAGCATTGTCTGTAATACACCAGTAAACATTTTAAATTTGTAGTTTGTAAAAATACTTCTATTAAAATGGATTAAAGCAATAGACTTTGTATTATTACTTGCAGTTCTATTAAGATCAAAGTCAGAACTTTTAAGTTGCAATTCATTTTCTTTAATATCTGAATATTTCATTCCAGATTTGTAATTATATTTCATGCTAATAAAATCATGCTCATCAATATACTGATCAAACTCTTTCATATAATCTCTCCTCTTTTAGCATAATTTATATACATACTCTTTTATCTTATCTGGAGATACTCCAAAATCCTTTTCCCCTTCAAAGATATTCATATGAATATACGCATTGATTCCAATAGGAATCAATCTTTTTTTTATGTTTTTTAATACAAAATTATCTATATCATTATCTATATAGATATGGAAAGTTACATCAACCAACCCAATAGTACATAGGAAATATTTGATTAGACTTATATAAGTATTTCCTCCTATAGAGGAATATATATTATTTATAGTATTCTTGTTTCTAAGATTATAAAATACAGATAGTATATCAAAAGTACCTTCTGCTATATGGATATCTATGTGTTTATAAATATCACATTTTGTAGGAATTATATAATATCCTATCACAGAAGTATCTATAATAGAATATTTTACATATCTTGTGTCTAAAGACTTATGTACTTTAGATCTTGCTTCCTTATTCATAAGATTCCTAAATATAATAGCTGTATTTGTATTATTTAGAAATCCTATAAAAAATTTATCTAATAGATCTAGTATATTTTTAGATCTTGTAAAAGTAGTTATTTTATTATACCTAAAAAAATCATAGATACTAAGTATAATTTTATTATCCACCAATTCCTGATAAGTTAGATTTAATCCTAACCTATCATTGATATATTTTAATTTAAAATCATTTAATGTGTTCTTATTAGATTTAGGTGTGTTTAAAAATAATTTATTGTCCTTATTTAAACGGTACCTGCTTAAATTAGAAGCTTTCTTATTGTGTTTTTCGAGTTCAACCGAAATAGTTTCATCTGATATATCGCTTCTTCCAGAAAGCATCTCTAGAGCTTCTTTTGTTAGTACACCTCTATGATTGATATTTCTAAAACAATTATACATAGGAGGTTTACCATCAAGCCCTAAGGATATATACATATGATGACCTTTATCTATGAGTCCTTCTTTTATACATAAAGGACAATTTATAGCTACTTCTCTTTTACCAGAAGCATCTTTAGAATCAGGGAACAGCAAATGAAGCTGTTCCCTAAGTTTATCTGAAAACTGTAAGTTATTAGGCATTTGCTGTTCACCTCATTTCTATAATATATCTTCTAAATCAACATTACAAATCTACAAATTTCATCTGAAACTATATCAGGGATTACATTAATAGGTTTCCCATTATTTTCAGGATGATAGTAATCTATAGTTTGAAATTCTGATGATAATACTTGTGCAATTAGCATAAGAATTACATCATGTTCAATCTTAGGATTGTTGTACTTTTCATGAATCAAAGGATAATATTTAGAAGATTGAATCTTCTGCAATTCCTTTTTATTGATATTCTTTCTAGTTACTACTCGAACAACCTTACCTCCAATGATGTAAGGAAGCTGGAATAGTTTATAAGATTCTAATAAACGTCTAGCAGCAATTATAAGAATGATATACTGTCTAGCATTCATAATCTTAATAGATTGAGGATCATCAAATTCTTTTGCAAATAGATATACAATAAGATTCTTCTGCAAGCTATTTACAATTAATTTTCCTTCTTTGTTTTGCAGTTGTTTTCTATAAAATTCTATTTCTCTATCATCAAAAGGACCATATTTCATTTCTATACGATCCATAGTAGTTTGGCAATTTACTTGAGTTTGTATAAGAGTAGCTTCATTTAATTTCGCTGCATGTGCTTCGAATTTATCACACTCTGAGTTATTGTCTTCATCTCTACTAGAGGATGATAACGGAATAAAACCAAATTCATAAGCTATATCAGTAACCTGATATTTTATTTCTCTATTGATAGAGTTGTAATTAAAATGAATTATATTCTTATCATAAGTATATTTAGGAATAATACTAAAGATAATCTTTTGTACTGTTTCCATAGAGTGACTAGTTTGATTTCTAGCACGAATAGGTTGCATTTCCCATAACTTAGAATTGCTTGTAACATTCTTTGCTACATTACTAAATGCTGTTTCATAAAGCTTTGCAGCAATATTTACATTATAAATCTTTTCATTGATCTGAAATAATAAGTCAAAGGCTCTTAAGAAGATCTTTTCAATTTCTAATTGGTTTAAGCTCTTCTTACTCATAAAGTGACTTACAATAGGAATGATCATATTCTGCATTACAGAAATCTTGAGCATAATCTTTGCATGAAAATCAGAATATTCTAATACGGGAGATCTATTGTTTTTATATTTTTCAAGATCATCTAATGTATATTGCTCCATGTTCATAATATCTAAATAGTAATTTAGATAAGTAGCCATAGAAGATCCATTAGGATTTATAAAATACTTCCAAAGATCAGATAATAGGTTATCTAAGGTGTATTCTTTATGAACATCGATCATATATTTCAATCTAGCATAAAGAACTAAAAGCTTATGTTCTTTATCATAATACTTTTCAAAATAATTTAAATATTGAACACAATGATCTCTAAACCCAATAGAAATGGTTCCATCTTTCTTAACTTTTGTAGAACTATTAAAAGATTTACGCACAGTTACTGAAAAGTAATCGAATTCTAAACTTTCTTGAGTATTATCAGGCATACGATATATTTTATGTACAGGTGCAATAATAGCTCCTCGTATATGAGTAAATATTCGATCTGCATCTGATTGAGGTGTCCAAGAATCTATAGGAGGTTTAGGTTCTCCATAATTCATACATACTGCACTTTTCATTGTCTGTACAGTATCATGTTTAGAAATTTCTTCCCCTTTATTATAAAGATTGTGGTTAATTATTGAAATTACAGGAATGGTTTCTCCCTTTTCAAATTTACTACGATCAAGTGTCAATCTCGGTAAATAATAAGCTTGGTCATCATAAGTCATTTCAAACTCAGAATCATCGTACTGATCCTTGTAATTCTCCATTCTTCCCTCTCCTTTAATCTAAAACGTATAAGCCATTATTCATTACTATCCTCATTTTAATAGTATACATACATAAATGCTTTTACTCTAATAATGCTTCTTTACCGTTTTAACATAGTTTGAACTCTTCTTTCTAGACCCACTATTTCTTTCATATCTTTTAACTGTTTGAACTTTATTTACGTATGCCTTAGCCTTCCCCTCAATTTTATTAGTATCAGAGTAATCATCCTGAGAAATATAGTTAGATCCATATTTAGTAGACTTGGTTAAGGTTTTTAAATTTTGTAATTGGGATAATTTATCGCTAGCACTCATTATCATAGAAGATAATTGAGCAGGCTTATACGGTGCTGCATTAACCCACATTATTTTATTTTCTAATCCTCTTAATTTAAACAATAGATATCCAAAGTATAAAGACTTAGCATAACCTACAATTTTATTAGGATTTGTTACCCTAGGAGCTTGTTTAAATACTATCCTATCAAATTTATTAGACAATTCTTTTATAAGAAGATCATTGTGTTTAAATGCATTAGCATAAGTAAATGTAAAGTTAGGATCATTTGAAAAGAATTTTACATCATAAGAATTGATCTTTGTAAGATTTGTTTTATCATTACTATTTGAAGCGAATTCAAATACTACATCATAAAATACTTTATCTTGACTTTCTGATGGCATTTTAATATATAGCACATATTTTTCTCTACTTGATTTAAACAAATAGTAATCTATCTTCCCATTTACTTTAAGCATTATCTGATTAAATTTTTCTGTATATAAAATTCTAGCAGTTTCTGCTTCTCCAATCATTCTAGACCTACCACCAGTAGGATTCTTTATATAATCTTCTATTGAAATATTCATAGGTTCCTCCAAAGATAATCTAAGTGAAAAACCAATAAGGAATTTCTTCCTTATTGGCATTCCATGGATTAATACGAGAGAGATTTTGGATAGAATGATTATAAAATCATTTTATTAGATAGTGTATATGTTTATAAAAAAATATTTTATAATCATATACTATTATTTTGAAAGAATAATTAGAGTTTAAACTTTATTCTTACTTCAACTTTTTATTAATTTTATTTTTTTGAGGAGGTTAGATTTTTATGGCAATTAAGATGGTAGACAAATACGTTATTTCAAAATCTAAAAAAGGAGACAAAGATATTTTTAGAACGTATGTTGTAAATGGATATGTTCCTATTCCTACCATAAAAGGAATAGCAGAAGATGTTTATGGTTGCAGCAAATACGATTCTGAAAAATTAATCAAAAGAGTAGATTCGAGAGTTATAAAACTTATCGTAAATAAAGCCAGAGGAACCTCTGCTTATTTCAGAGTTCTTGATTTAGCAAATGCTAAAGATATATTAACTTCTATTGCTGGTAATAAGGAAGTAGATATCAAAAAGTTCTCTGCTGTAGATTTTAGAACATTCGAAAATTATAAATTCGAATTATTACCGGATATGACTTATGAAGAGTTTGATAAAGATTATATGGATTTAGATTGCTTCTTAATTTATATCTTAGAAAATACTGAAGTAGATAAAGAAGCAATTCTTGAATCAAAAGAGTTTTTGTATGATAGATATGAGTCTTACAAAAAAGCAAAAACAAATATTGATAGGATTGCTGAATTGGAAGCCTTTGTAAATCTTGCTAGAAAAGAATTTAAAGATAAATTTAATAAAGGTGGATTTGGATTTGATACAACAGAAGTTTCTATTAATGGAAGAAACTATTTCGTTGTTCCCAAGAAAGATATCTATAAGATTTTTGGTGAGCCTAAAGAATAATAAATAGTAATAGAGAAGAGCAATTACGCTCTTCTCTAATATTTTTTTGTTGACATCGAGGGGTATATTTTTTTTTGGTTAGCTCTTAAATATCTGTCATATGTACAGCAGTAGTTCCATCTGTATTAATTACAGGAGTAGATGTAGTATCTGCATCCATATTATAGATATTGAATCTTGCATCAGGAACCAAGAATTGATTTGTCTGGAAAAGCAAGGTAATGATTCTAGAAATAGAATCAAGAATAGCAGGTTCTGTTTTTACAGAAGTTAATACTTTCCCATCATATTCTTCACTGATAATATTGAAAGGAATATTCTTTACCAGAAGACTTTCAGAGATACAAGATAATGCCTTGTCTTTATCTTCATCAAAATAAGGAAGATAGATAAGACTACAAAGTTCTAAATATGCTTCTCTTAATACACGAGAAACTTCTTTTTTAATAACTTCATGTGTTTCTTCAGATTCTTTATTATATTTTCCTTCAAGAACACTAAAGGCTTTAAGACCTTCAAAGTTTGCACCATTAGACACACCATCTTTAGCTGCAGAACGGCAGTTTAATACAGCATCTTCAATAGCATCTAAAAGAGGCATACGATCAGATGTACCAATACCACCTACATATAAATCTACCATATTTGTTTTAAGAATATTGATACGGCGTTTTAAACGACCAATCTTAACTAATTCTTGACGAGTAACCTCATATTTAGCAAGAGTAGATTCAAGATTAGCTAAATAATTTTCGAAGAATTCTGTATATTTACCATTTTCATCATACATGTTTTTAGGATTGATAATCTTTGTAGAAGTAGCATCTACGGTTACATGTTCTGCCTTACCTGCAAAAGTTTTAATATTGAATTCTGTAGGTGCTAATCCCTTTTTCTTATCTTCTTCATAGTTCTTAGGATCGATATACTTCTTAATGAATTTAGCACCAGTCATCTTCATAATATCCATAAGGTAGTTATTATCATTATCAATGTTTGCTACTACACAAAGATATCCTCTCTTATCAGGAGGCATATTAGTCATTGCTGTAATAATTTCATCTAAGAAACTATTCATATCACGAGAAATGGTAGGGCAGATAATCAAAGTAGGTACAGGCATATCTGATTCTTTGATTTCTTTACCCATATTTACTTTTTCTGTTGCTTTACGAATAGGTTCCAGATATTCTGCATGAACAATAAGTCTAAATAGATTTACCATTTCAGGAGTATCAATAGGAGATTCGAATACATACACATTCGGATTTACTAAATCACAAGAAGAAGTCTTTTCATTGGTTGCGAAGCAAGGATCAATAAATCCTTCTTCATAGGTCATACCATTATATGTTTTTGTTTTAGTTTCAGGAGTATTAGATGCAGATACATCGATGAATACATCCATACCACTTTCTTCATAAATGGATTTAATAATATTAGCCACTTCGGAGTTGCCATTCAAAGAAGTATAAGCTATATTATAGATATCTTCTAAAGTAGCTTCATGACCACGACTTTCAATAATATCAATTCCCTCTTTAATCATTTCTTTAAATACAGAAACGATCTTGCGTTTAGGAAGACCTTTTTGTTGTAATTCAAGAAGTCCTTTAAAGATGAGATAAGACATAATTACAGCAGAAGTCGTACCATCACCAATAGATTTGATAACCTGAGTACAAATAGTACGAATATCATCTTTGAGGATATCTTCAATCGGTTTATCAAGATCAATATGCTTAAGGACAGTAAATCCATCCTTAGTATAGTTGCTTACTACCAGTTTAGTATTCTTATTTGTATCTCTATAAGAATAAGCAGTATATTCTCCCATAGGGCCATAGGTTCCTTTAAGAGTATTAGCAAATAATTCTAATGCTCTTAATTGAGCAGATCTTAATTGTTTTTCACCAATAACGTTACTTACAAGTTTCATTAAGTGCACTCTCCTTATGATTATTTTGCAAATTCAAAATCAGCATATGGTGAGATATATTTTATTACATTAACCTCACTTAAAACCATACTTATAGGATGATGATGTTTCAATTCATCATCTTCAAAATTATATCCGAAATTATATAGATATATTGTTTTACCAGATACATTGTCTAATTTGCTCAAATCAGTTACGTAATGTATAAATAAGGTATTATATTTTGAAGCATCTATTTCATTTAACACAGTATTCCAATCATTTGTAAATTCAAATGATTTTATATATTTAACTTCTTCCTCTGTCTTGCAATTAACTGTAATAGCTACATCATCATGTAATGAATCTGCTATTAATAACTTTAAAATATCATTAGGCTTTATAAGATATTTCAATACTTCATTTAGTTTAGTAGAAATTAATTCATTATATATTCCATCAACCTTATCTACATATTCATCTTTGAATAAAATAGATATAGGGTTCTTATTTTTCGTAGTAAGTACTAGATATCTTAAGTAATAGAATGAGTATTCTATAGATTCTTCTTTAAAAAATTTTGATTTGCCATAGTTATCTTTAAGATAAAGTACACAAGCTAAATCTATATCAAATAGCATATCAAAATCTACTAATACAGTTTTTGTATATTCACCTTTTTTAATAACTACCACCTATTTCAATAAAAAAATAAAGGGGGATATAAAATCCCCCTGAGATTTTATTGCATAGCACCCATAATAGAATCAAGCTGAGAACTTTCAATAGTTTCAGAATTTCCAGCAGATGTATTTGTCATTCCAGAGCTTCCAGAATTACTAAAATAACTCTTCTTATATCCACCATTGTAATTAGATTCTAAATCTACGCCAAGTTTAGCAGCAATCTTGGAATAATATTGATATTGATGGGTTACATTGGAATATGCACTTGCATTGCTCATAGCTTCATAGAAAGTTCTAAGCTGAAGAATAATCATTTCTAATTCAAGGGTATCAAACATATCATAGTTTTGTGTATATCCAGCTGTTTTAGGATCAAACCCAATGATGATATTATAATATCCCTTATTGATTTCATAAGAATAGCTTTGTTCAATCTGGCCATTCTGATTAAGCTTTTTAATGCTGATAACTGTTCCAGCTTCAGGTTTTCCATATACAACACCAGGGTCTTCTACAGTAATAAGATTTGATCCTGTAGCTACCCCAGCATTTCCTTTAAGAGTATCTTCTTCTGTTTTATTAATAGATAGACTCAAAAGATTTTCAAACATTTTTGCTTTTTGAGGAGTAAGATAAACGGAGATACCGTTCTTTGTATCGTATCGTGTTTCTCCATTTTCAGATTCAATAACAGGAGAAATACTAATTTTAAGAAGATTTCTCCACATAGAAAAACTAATCATAGTTTTATCAATTACAGACTCCTTGTTGAAGAAACTGTAACCATAAACTGTCGGTGAATATTGTTGGTTTCCATAACCTGATTCAAATGCCATTTTCCTCTCTCCTTCTCAAATAATAAGTTTATAAAATTTTCTAATATAATGTATCTGCCTTCATAATTTATAAGATACACTACCTCATAATTATTGTATACAACCTAATTTTCAATTGATAAAAATATAAGGAGAGGAAATAAATCCTCTCCTTAGTTTTATCGATCATCTAAATCAAAATATACAGAATACTTTTTGAATCGTTCATCATAAAGATCGCCTTTAAATAATTGATCTCGTTTTAAAGTAAGACCTTTATACATATCATTCAGTTGTTTAAACTCAGATTTGGTAAGCTGATTATTTTCAATATAATCTTGAATAAAAGCAAGTTTAGAATTGATATTGGCAATAAGATTAGGAACTGCATCAGGTTCATTATACAATGCATTTTGCTGTTCTAATTCTAATTTTACAAGATCATCATCCAATGCCTGAGGAATAGGTTTATTAGATTTATTAGGAAGAATATTTGCTTTTACTTCTTCAACCAACATATCTACAGATTCCTTCAATAATTGATCATCATCAATTCTATTCAATCTCTTAATAACATTATCCATTTCACGGATTTCTATCTTTGATCCTGTGAGTAATTTGCAGCGTTTAAGAGTTTCAATAGCAGGAATTCGATTATGAAGAACGTCTTTGTATAAACGAAGAACCCATGCTAATACAACAAACTTATTATCTGCTTCTTTGTTGTAATTATAGAAGCATGCTTCTAATTTTCTAAAAGCATTATAAAGGTTCTGTTTGTAATTGATGGATTCATAATAATCATACATTACTTCATTATCTTCGACTTTATCTTTATTTACAAGGGTAATGTATTTTCTAATAGCATCTCTAAATCCAAAGGAAAGTAATTCCATATAATTGATAGAATCAGAGATTCTTAATACGTCATTATTAGCAAGAAGATAACGATCAATTGCTTTAGAAACAATTTCACTAGGACTTCCATCATTAACCATTCTACCAATATCATAAATAAGAATAGCCATAATTTCACTAGGTTTAAGATCAATATCCATTTGAAATAATTTAGAATCTAATTCCAAATAGTATTCGTTGATAATATAAGTAGAACTGGAAGTAATTATATTTATAACCTGTTCAGCAGGGATTTTCGGCATAGCATATACACCAAAAAATAATTTATCTGTATTTTGAGTATATAAAATACTAATACACTTAGCATCAAACATTAAATTTAATGCCTTCTGAAGATCTAATACATATTCTTGTTTAGGGTCTTTTTTTATATTCGCTATAGCGACCTCAGCATCATCGTAGGCAGCTTTTCTTTTTTTAGCTAAAATGATATCCAAAGTAAGAATCCTCCTTAAAAGCTATATTAAAATGTCGTCACGGATTATCTAGATGTTTCCTTAATAAGAAAGGATGATATTAAATGGAAAACAAAAATATTTATGTAAGTAGAGAAAGAGCATTGAATGATTACACTGCAAATTTAAATACTACTAATAAAAAGAAGAAAGAAGAGTTTATAGAACCTAGAAAAACAGATATGAATATAGAAACTTTTTCTCCTATGGATATTAAAAATAAATAGATCATCTACTTATAAGTAGAACTTTGTTTTAATTATTGAACTTGGAAGTTCTAGTCATTACTCCTCTTTTTCTCAAACTGTGGTGTAGGTTGCCCATCTACACCACCCCCTCTTTATCTGAGTTGAAAAATTGGGGTAATTATATACTATTATTATGATAAAATTATTTTATAATAATAACAAAACTTTATTTTAAAAAGGAGATGTTTTTCATGAAAGACAAAAATTGTTTTAAGAAGAATAAGAAAGGATATAGTCCTTCTTATGAAAAGGAAGAAACAAAATATAGTGAAAGCAAAATGAAGCCTTACTATATTAATGAGAAAAAAAAGATTATGGCAGAGGAATGTTGCAGTTCAGATTATTTTGAATATAAAGAAATAGTATCTTCTATTTCAAATATCTGCACATCTCTTATGGCAACTGGTATCAAAGTATGGATAAAGCATATTCCTACAATATCATATATGAAAAGTAAATTACTAGAAATAAGTGATAGGGATAAAGGATTTATTAATCCTTTATATATTCCTGATTATTTAATAAATAATCTTACATTTAAGGATATGAGCGAAGACTTCGTTGTAATCCATCCCAATGAAGTAAAAAATAAAAGCCAAGACTTTATAGATGCTATATATACAGAGATGGAAAGAAATGGATATCTTTCTAATAATAGTGAAAAATCTGTTATTTCATTATTAGCTAAAGTAAAGACTTTGATGGAAGATGGTTTAAGATATTCTAAATTAGCTGAATTTGCAGAAAAATATTATTCTTGTGAATTTGCTAATAATTCTACAATCACAATTGTAGATATTAGAAATAGAATGCTTAATTCTTTAGCAGATACAGCATTCGCAATTGAAGCAGAAAGGATCAAACCTGTTATCAGTGAATCTTATATTAAGGTTTATATAAGATCTTTTATTATGGAACATGCAAGTGCTTATCAAGAGTTACTTAATTTAGCCAAACCTAAAAGATCCACTGTTATTTCAGAAGAAAACAAAAAGTAATTAAGGGGGATTATTACATGAAAGATTGGGAAACACGTTTGATGGATGAACATGAAGAGTTAGAAATCAAGATAGAAAAGTTATCTAACTTCATTGATGAAAATCCTGATAATGAAGATTATGATTTACTAATGGAGCAGTTAGAGTATATGAAAGGATACTTCTCTGTTCTTTGTAAACGTATTCAAAAAATTAAAGATCGTTAATTTTAAGGGGAGTAGTCATATGACTACTCCCTATCATTTTATCTATTATTTTATTTAAACTTTTTTTAAAGGAGAGATTTTATCATGAGTAAATTTAATGAAGCTAAGAAGTATATCAATGGTTATGTGGTAGTTACGGTTGTAGTTAGTATTTTAGTTCTTTTTGCAGCAGGCGGGCTCTATACATATGACTATGTTGAAAAGAACAGAAACGAAGTAGAACTTACCTGGGATAAGAGTCGTATTGATTTTGTAAATAGACTCTCTAATGTAGTTATACATAAGAATCTTATCAATGTAGTAGTTCCTGATACAAATAAATCAGGACTTCCTAAAGAAGTAGGAACTAGAACTTATTCTGGTTTTACTAGAATTTCTAAAGATGAAATTTCCTATACTCTTAAAGATGGAAGAACAATTATCTTTGACGTAAATGAAACTGCATTTGATAGAGAATACAAATCAATGGTAACAAAGTTTCATTATAAAGATAATGAAAACAAATCTGAATATGCTTTTGCAACTTACTTCAGATATCATACCGGTAAGTCTGGTGATATTGAAATTGGCTTTGCTAATAGCAAGAGTCAGTTTGATAAGTTTGTTCCTACACCTAATAGAAAATCTGGCTATAAGGTTATGAAAGGAACAAATGTATATTATTTAGATCCCAGAAAAGAAGAAAATTCAGTATTTGTTGAATATCTTTGCCGTGCTATGATTGATGATAATAATACAGGAAACATGGATCAGGATATCATGCACGAAAATCTTAGAAGCATCGGTAAGAACTATAGATAGTTATAAGATAAAGAGGGATTCATTTCCCTCTTTATTTTTTTTTTGACACAAACTACCTCTCTAGGATTTATTCCTAGAGAGGCATTTGTCATCGGATTTTTTATATATTTTTCATGTGGAATTTTTAAAATAGATTTATCCCAAAATCTATTTATAAGTCTAATTAGTTCTTCGGATCTGTTACCGAGTAGTTCGGCGAAGGATAAGCATAGTTCTGATCTGCTACGCCGTTCTGCGGTACACCAGGAGCTTTGCCGTCCGGATAGATAACGGAACGAGCTGTTCCAGGAAGTTCACCTGTATGATCAATGAACTGGCCATTGCCATTCTTGTCATGAGTATAGGTGAGCTTGTTAGCTGTGTAATCGTTGAGAGCACGATCCTTGCTAACCGGTGTCTTGTTTTCAATATCTTCAACCAAACCAGTCGGATTCATGATCTGAATACGGCCTTGTACCGGCTGATAGGATACGAACAAGAAACGTTCGAATGCAGTTACAGCCGGCAGCTGATAATTCGAGGTGTCACGAATTTCATTACCAACGTATAACTGATAATCAAAGATCTTATACATTACACGATTCGAATTGCGAGGATTCAAGATGATGATCAAGTTGTTATCGTTACGCAATTTGTTCGAGCTAATGAATTGATAAATACGGTTATCGCTCGTCTTAACGGTCTTCTTGTAATCAAGCGAAACAGGACCGATCGACGGAGGAGTTGTATAAGTATATTCTTTCGGAGTAATCTTACGGATAAGTTCCGGACGACCAAAGATAGAAACAGTCATGTTTTCATCATTCAGTACCTGTAACATAGTGGTTACCTGAGTATCGAGGTAGTCCATGAACGTTTCATAACGCCATGTTACATGCGAACCGAGGAAGTTATCAGGCGGTACAAAGTTAAATGCACCAGATACTTTCGAAGTGCTCGGGAGGTTCAAGAATGAATCATCCAAGCTTTCAAGGATCTTGTCATCTTTGTAGTTAAGAATCGACAACTTGATCATGGACATGATCTTAGTCAATTGGTTAACGTTATACATAGCATTGAGATCCTTCGTTTCTTCCGGCGAGATCGTTACAGTCATGTGCGGAGCTTCCGGAATTTCGAAGTAATCAGTACGAGCCGACCATTTAACTTTCGGAGTTTCATATGCTGCAGACGATACGTCGAGAGAAGCACTAAGAACAACACCTACAACCTTATCGGAAGAAGCCATGAAAGTGAAACGGTTCTTATGCATAGAACCAGCGAACTGAAAGATTTCCTTACGAATATTACCAGCATTATCAGTAGGAACTACCAAGTCAACACGTTTCTGGAAAGTGCGGTCATACTGACCATATGCAGCAACGAATTTAATCGGTTCTACAGTAACAACCTTAGTACCAACAGCACCAGCTGTTTCTACTACGATTTCTTTCTTAGAAGCATCATATTTTTCTTCACCCTTAGCAACATAAACGTCTTTAATCAAAAGACGAGTTACTTTGGAAGAGCGAGATACGTTAGCTACAGTTTTATTTGTTGCACCCAACAATTCAAGAACATCGGTCTGCTGATCTTCGGGAAGCATAATAACGATGTCTTTATGAGGTACAGCACCTTCGATAAGGTCTTTAATCTTGTTCTGTTCCAAGAACATATCGATTTCACGACCATCAGGACTGTACATTGTACGAGTTTCCATCGACAATGTGAACTGCGGAGCATCAGCAACGTCTTTAGGAATAGCACCCTTGTCGAAAACAGTGGTCATCAACAAGTTTTTATGCATCGGGAAAGTGATACCAACTACAGGGTTGTAAGCACCCAAGGGAGCGGCTTCTGTCAATCCACGAACGTCATTACGATACAAAGTATCGAGCATACCATATTCTTCATGAACAGCATCAGCTGTAGCAAACTTCGGGTCATTCTTATCGAATGCATCTTCGATAAAGAAATTACGCATCTGATTGTTCAGTGTTTCAGTGCGGAAAAATTTATTGGGTTCAGTATAAATATCATAACCTTCTTGGATACCACTTTTAGCTACTTCGCAGAAACGGGAAGCAAGACCATGCATGCTATCCTTTTCATAACCACGAAGGATGGAGTCAGTTCCAGTTTGGTTAGAACCGTTAACAACTGCCATAATTATTAAATCCTCCTTTTAAAAGAGAGCCATCTATTTGATCTTTTATTATTTATAAATGGCGTACTAGATTTTTAATTAAATTTAATTAAATCTATCTGTAACAGTCACAGTTTCTTTTTTAAAGGTACAGTAACTATAGATTTATCAATATGTTTGTATTTATAAATTATATTTCTTATTCATAGTCTATATCTTTAGAAAAGATATATGGATAATCATTAGGTCTACCTTTTCCAAAACTGTATTTCTTGTTCTGTTCGAGTTCTTTTTCGAATTCTCTCTGTCTATTATCTCTTACATTTGACAAGAGGTTTACAATTCGGTTAAAGGTAGCAACCATCTTTTGTAGTTGTATCTGATTTTCAATATAGCTTTTAGTGTTAAAAGCATCTACTGTATAGTCTCTGCTTATATCTTTAAGTTCAACTAATTTACGAACTACAAAATCTAAAATAGTATTATCATATGAAGTATGAGAAATATTATTTAATTTTTCAAGGCTATCAAAAATAATGTTATTTAAAGACTTGAATTGAGCTTTTAATTCTTTATTTTTGATAATCATTTGTTCAGGACTCAAATCTCTGAATATATCTTGTTCATAAGAAGCTAATGAGTCATCTTCTTGTTCTTCTTCACCATACTCACCATCTTCATAATCTTCATAGCCTTCTTCTCCACCCTCTCCTTCTTCTTGACCTTCTTCAGGAGGGGCTTCACCTTCTTGACCTTCTTCTGGCTGAGCTTCCTCTTCTCCGCCAGGTTCTTGTCCCATATCATTTTCTTGGGGAGGAGGACCTTGAGGAGCTTCTTCTGCACCACCAGCATTATCAGATGGAGGAGGTCCAGCAGGAGCTTCTCCTCCACCACCAGAAGGTTGAGAATTTAAATCAGGAGGTTGAGAATTTGAATCTTGCTCTGGTTGATTTACACTTTGATTACCATTAGCAGTAGTTACAGAAGGGGTAGCATCATCCTTATCCTTAACCATTGGTTGAGGATGGATAGCTCTTGCTTCATTTAAAATTATATCCTCAAATAAACTCATTTTTATTATTCTCCTCTAATCTTCGTCATCACCGAAATCTTCATCATCATCGAAATCAGGATCGTCTTCTTCTTCGTCGTCATCATACTTCTTCTTTAGATTATCATCTTTCTTTAAATAATCATCACTAAATCTTTTAAGTCGAGGAGTTTCATTTCCCGAGGGATTTACTAAAGAACTAGATTTTATTGTTTCAGGATGGAAAGTTTCTTTATCATCTTGAGCCTTATCGAGTTCTTCTCTAGTCTTATCTCTTACTTTTTCATATTCATCTTCAAGCTTATCTATATTATCTTCTACTTCATCCAAATACTTTTCAAGTTCTCTTCTCTTTTCAGAATTTTGTTCTTCTTTAATCTTTCTTGTAATAGAGTATTTATGGTCTTTCCATTCTTTAATAGAAGAAACCAAATATTCTTTATTAAGATGACTAGAAACAATATAAGATGTAATAAATGCAAGGATACCAGCAGCAGAAGAGATAGTACAAACACCTATAACTATAGTTGAATAGAATAAAAGTGATAAAGAATTCTTAGTACCAGCTTTAATATCTTCTAATCTTGAAGTGATTAAGATAGCATGAATTGCACTCCTTACTCCCATAACTGATTTTACTGGAAGAGCTTTAAACTTATCTACAATATCATCTATCTTTTCTTCTGTGGTAGCTTCAGATAAAATAGCCTCATGTAATTTCTTTTCAAACTTAGCATTTATCTTTGCTACTTTAGGATCTAGCTTTCCTGCTTTTCTTATATCCATCCCAGCTCCAAATGTTTTATTTTCTACTTCATTCTGAGCTTCAAGTTTCTTAATATTCTTATCTACTTCTTCTAAATAAGAAATAAGTTTCCTCTTCTTCTGAGGATCTTTTTCATCTTTAATCTTTCTATTAACTACAGCTCTATGATCTTTCCATTCCGATATGCAAGATTTTAAATAAATCTTATTAGAAATTTTAGATACAATACTTGAAGAGATTAATGAAAGTATAACAGCTATAGGGCCAGCAGGAGCTGCAGATATTGTGCATAAGAAATAATAGGATACAGATAAAGCATTCTTTGTATTCTTTTTAAGATCTTCTTCTCTAGTGGTTACATATATAGCTTTTATAATTTCTTTCAATCCACTAATTGTTTTTTCAGGTGCCATCTTAAAAGCAGTGATCATATCTTTTATCTTATCTGATACTGCACCTTCACAAAGAGAAGCTATAGCAAACTCAGCAAATTCTAATTGATTAGCTGTTTCTTCCATTCCATAGATATTGCTTCCACGATATCTATCCATAATACCACCATAGTAATCTTCATCAAAATTACCATTTATAAAGTTACTATGGATACGTTCTAATTTATCAATATAAGAAGTATTTGATTCATTGATAAAATCATCTGCTTTTGTAGCTTCTTTTATCTTATTTAAGAATTTAGGAATATTATTAGTTCCACCATTAATAAGATAATAATCTGTTACATTTTCAAAAATAGTTTGTGGAGATACAGAATCTCCAGCATACTTATTGATAGTATAGAGTGCCATCTCATTAGCAATACAGAATTTGGATTTAAAATCCAAGTTATAGGTATCAACTAATTCACAGAGTTTATAGATGGTATCTGTAACAGCATCTTCAAACAAAATATTTTGAGATACTAATTTATCAATATTGAATCTTTTAGAAATCATATTATGATTTCTAATAACACGATCACATTCTTCTTGTTCATTAATCTTATCAAGAATAGAAGTTAAATATACATTATTAGAATCTTCGTCTAATCTTTTTAAAATATTATTCTTAAATACAGAGGGGCTTTTAATATATGGAATAATATGATTATTTATGATATTAGTAAATTCCTGTAATTGAGTCCCATTATTGTTTTCTTTTACAATATCAAACAGTTCTAAAATTCTACTAAAGTTATCTGCTACGTTTGCGGAATAATTATTCCATCTATATGCAGATTCTCTTAAATTTTCATAGTTATAATTTTCTTTTCTATTATAAGATTCAAACAAAGGATAATATCCTGAATTAAAGTGATTTTTTGATAATTTAGTTTTTCGTTCTTCTATCTTAGAAATAGGAATAAATTTTCCCATAACAGGCCCTCCGGATTAAATAATATACTAATATTAATTACATCAATGTTTCATATTAGGATTATTATTTCATGAATTTTGGCTTAGTTTTAAACTCTGCTTGAGTTAAAAATGTTTCATCATCGGGTAAAACTTTTGTAAGATCATACAGAGCCTGTTTACCTTCTTTAGATGTAGTCATTTCATTAATACCACCAAGAGAAATATAATGACGTTTAGAATTGATAAGCTGTTTTAATTCTTCATTAGCTTCTATAGAGAACGGTGTTTTAGAAGATATTGTATCCCCATCATAGTCACCACCAATAGATCCAAGGCGAACGTTATTAGGTAATGCTACATCTATGAATTTATTTGTAGAGTTAGAATTCATATCTTCTTTTCTTATCTTAGGATATTCTTTAAAGAATTTCCCATCAACTATCATAGGTTCTGTTTGGATAGTAGAAATTACCTTTATCTTTGCAGGGAATTGGTTCCAATAACTATCAATAGGGAAACGGGTAATAAGAGTAACTTTATCTTTAGTGATATCCATAGCCGCTCTGTAAATAAGATCACACCAAGTAAGAGGTCTTTGTTGAATAGGGAGTTGCCCTACTGTATCTCCTTTGATCATTTTTTCAGCTACTTCTTCATCAGAAACTTGATATCCCTTATAAGTAAGATAGAAATGGCGATCTTTATTTTTCCCTTTTAATTTAGAAGTATCTATAGGAGCTTCTATAGGAATAAAACGATTACGCATACCATGCATAAATCTATCTAATTCTTTTTTGATTCGTTCATCAGAATATACAGATTGCCAATCTTTTATATTTTGAAGATCAAAATCCTTGTTCAAATAAGTTACCAATAATTTAGTTTGATCAGAGATATTGTTTTCAAACCAACGTCTAATCCAATATAGCATATACGGGAAGAAATTAGCACAGATAGCTGCTAAGGGCAATCCAATACTATCTGTATCTACATCAATATCTTCTAATCCTTCTTTTCTAAGATTTTGAGTACAGATTACAAGTCTAGCACCCCAGTCAAAAGACTTCTTCATACCAGCTCTTCTAATAAGACCCATTTTTCTAGAAAGACCAGAAGCTTGAGAATCTTCACCATTATATCTACCGAATACCAGCCAATCATATACAGCAGTCAAATTATCTTGAATACGTCCTCTTATTTCTCCATTAAGGGTTAAACCATATTCATTACTTTCTTTTAAAGATTTAGAATCTCTGATAATTGAGTCATAGAGCTTGTTTATTTCTCCTACAGATACTCTGCCTTGTTCTGTATTTACATCTCGATATCCAACAGGAATTACAACAAAATCTTTTATAAATAACTTTTCTCTATATCGTTCCAAAAAATCAATCTTAACTTCTCTACCAAAAGAATCTGTTTTCTTAAATTTTATGGTTTTGATAATCTTTTGTAAATACTTAATACCTGTTTCTCCATTAGGGTCAGGTTTTAATTTACCAGATTCTTCGTCTAATTTATAATTATCAACTTCATGAGCACATAATTTTACATTATTATCTAATCTACACCAAATCTTATATCCAAGAGGATGTAAGAAAGATTCTCCAGCTAAGTTAATATATGCGAAGATAGTTGTTCTATCTTCTTTTGTAATACCAAATATTTCATTAGATAATAACCCATCTGCTGTAGGAACATTCTTTCTAGCAAAATACATGGGGTTCTTAATTTCTTTAAGTTGATTTACTTTGATAAAATTAGCTACATTAAGAGGATCTAATTTAAGGTGTTTGATTTTTTCTTCTTGATCTTTAGAAACTTCGTTAAGGATTTTATCACTCATAAGAAATTTACCTTTCTTCATAAACTTTTTAATTAATTGTCCCATCTAGCAAACTAATGCTAGATGGGATTACTAATTAAATATCCATAAGATCGAACCATACAATATTTTTAGAATAATTCATAGAAATCTTGTATAGTGGTTGAAAAGCTCCAGGAATTATTTGGTTATTTAATGTATCCTTTAATTCATGAAGTGAATGACTCTCATCATTATCGGATAATTCTATTTCGAATTTATTATTCTTTAAAATAGAAATCGTTTTGATAGATTTTATATCGAAACAAGCTAAGATTACATCATACAAAGCTACCTCTTTAGAGAGTAGTTCATTATTCATAGATTTAGAGGATACTAATTGTGAGAATTCTAATAAATTCATTTTAATTAGTTATTTTAATCCTCCTATTTTATTCTCCTTTGAACATCGCATCCATCTCTTCTTTTTGTTTGGCATTTTGTACCGTCTTATTTTTAATTTCTTTCATATACCTAAAGTGTAGGTATAACAAAAAGCCAACATCACAAGTTTTTGCTTCTTCAAAGGACAGTCTATTTTTATAGTATTCGCAAAGGCTAAATATTACTGTATAGAAAGTGCCCCGATCGGTAAAAAGGCCCGAGTGAAAAGCAAATCAATAGATCCCTGAGGAGTAGCATCAATATGTGTATGACAGCTTGTGCATTCTGTAGCAGGAATCTGATAAGAGATTTTTTCTTCTGTAAATTTACGAGTAATCTTATATACTTCGCCCATAAGAGCAGAGTGTTCGTCAGGAGAGAGATGACGCATGATTTCATAAATAGCTTTTACTTTACGCATTACTGTTTTAGATAAGCTATCTTCTACGACACCAAAGTCAATAGGATATAATTCCTTGGTTGCTCTATTAACTTTATAGATTGTATCAATGTTTGCAATTATTTGAACAACTGTACTATATTTCTTAGAGAAATCTTCTGAAAGTGCAGCACGTTCAATCATATCACCATAAATAGATTCAGTACAGAAGCTGAAAGCATAATCCTTACTAATGATAATAGGTTTGGTTCTAAAGAGTTTAGATTGAACAGGTTCTCCATTAAGAATCTTTTGGAAACGTTCTTTAACCTTGTCATTAGGATATACAATCATATCTTCTACTTTTTTCTTTTCCAAGAAAAGTTTATTACATTTATTATTAGGGCACTGATAGGAAAGGTAGTTTACATCTTTGAAGTTTGCCATATAAATAGTAAACAACATGCAATCTAAGTCATAAACAGAAATCTGTTTTAACCATGTATCAATATCAGGTTTCTTTCCTACAGTGTGGTTGTAAATAATATTGAAGAACTTTCTAAGCCCACCAATAGTGGTCAAGTCTGTAGTTTGAGGATTGAATTGAAGTAATTCTTCCCCAGATACAGGAGTCATTTCAATTTGTTTACCGGTATATTGTAAACCAAATGTTACTGTATAAGCAGAACGTTCTACTTGTAAAGCACTCTTAAGCTTAATAGGTTTCTTAGAAATCACAAATTCATCAAGACCTTCATTTCGTTCCATCTTAAGAGCTTCAAGAACTTGTTCTTTATAATCATGAGTAAGACGTTTAACTTCTTCTTCAGAAAGATTGGGCTCTTCATCTTCTTCCACATCAGAAAGAAGTTCTTTTTCTTCAGGATCTTCTTCTTCAGCAAGAATAGGTTTTGCAGAAGGTGTTTCTTTTTCTACATCTTTATCTTTTACTGTTGTGAAGGTTTCTTCATCTTCATCGTCTTTTTCTTTGATTTCATCATCTTCATAAGGGAGATCAGGCTTTTTAGGACTAACCCCAAGATCAACACTGCTGTCATCAAGAAGATCAAGGAAATCATCTTTAGAATCATCATCATTTTTTGTAATACTATCAATATCTTTAGATACATCAGAGCTCATACGAGGAGTACGATTTACTTGCTTTTCTTCGATACCAAAATATTTATTATTGGTTTCTACTTTTTCATCATGAGCTACTGTAAATAAGATATATCCCTTTCGTTCATAATCAGTAATTCCATCAAAACGAGGTTCTGTTTCGATAATATCTTCTATTTGTTTAATAAACTTAGAAAGGCGTTCATTAGATTTAGCACGTTTCATAAGAACTTCATATTGAGTATTTACATACTCTTCTTTACCTTTGGTAATCAAACCATCAGGATCAGTAAGTTCTTTCTTAGTACGTTCAATTTCGTGATCTGCCAAATCATAAAGACTATCTAAATTCTTACGAATAGGATCATCTGCTTTAGATTTAGGGACTTTGGCAATAGTATCTACATTTGAAATTACTTCATCATATTTAGTATTGCCATCTTCATCAACTACAGTACTTTTTGCAATATCTGCTAAGCTTACTTTCTGAATAGATTCTTCAGATTTAGGCTCTTCCTTTTTAATAGTTTCTTCAACTTTAACTGTTTCTACAATAGGTTCGATAGGTTTATTATTTTCATTCTTTGCAACCTTTTCAGCCGGTGTAAGTTCAGGTTCCAAACCAAGATCGGATAAATTCAATTGTTCTTTATTTTCCATAATTAATCCTTTTTCCTCCTAATAGGTACTTTATGCTTTTTGAATGCATTACCACCATTTTTTTCTCTTTCAATAGCTCTTTTCTTTGCACCATCTAATGTTGTATCTAAATAATCTCCAATAGCACCAGAATCTAATTTGTTATTATAGGTTATAGAAGGTCCAGAATTCGTAGAAATACCAGGAGCTGCTTTAGATTTAAACATATCCTTCAATTTATCATTGGATACTTCTACTTTATCCATGGTTTCTATATTAAATTCAGATTCTTCTATTAATTTAGATACACTGGGGTTGTCTTTCTTTTTAATCCAAATTTTCATTATGAGTTTAACCCTTCTATCGTATTAGCGGCTACATTATACAAGATTTCAAATTTAACCTGTCTAATTATAATAGAGAAAAGAATCATATTTTCTAAAGAATCTTTAGGTCTATATAATGAAACCTCAACATCTACAGGTATCAATTCAGGTAAATAAGTTGATATCTGATCTTCTAATTCATTACGTAGTGTGATCAATTCTTCCTCAAAAGCAAATCTATATCTTCCCCGAATATCTATTCCAAGATCAGGAAAGTCTGGGTATGATCCTTTTTTAAGAAGTAGCAGTCTTATAATCAATAAAGCTGCTGAATTCATAGTACCTGTTTGAATATTTTCCATATCCAAAACTTTTGGTCTGTTAAGATCATCTATATCTAAAAGATAATCTCTTATATTAGCCTCTACTTTAAGTATTTTACTCAAAAAATATCACCATCTTTACTAAGTAATATTTATAATTTTTTAAATGAATGTCTCACCTGTAAAAATCTATACTTTACAAATATCGGGACATTTTTATAATTAAAAATATTATTTGGAGGTCTTAAATAATATGAATGAAGCAATGGGTCTTGCTACAATGAATCCTATGGTAGGAACTACCTATAAACCTTTTTCTGCAATAATGATGGTTGATAATTATAATCATGATAAAGATATTAATGATGGATGGTCTACTTATAGAGTTGCTAGAACGTTGGATAAAGATAGTCAATATATCGAAGTAGATGATAATGGAAAACTTACTAATAGGGATACATGGGATACACTATCTGAAGCTGATTTAAAATTATACGATATTAAAACTTTTAATCTAAACTCAGTATTCAACTCTTTGCTAGAAGAGTTGAGATTACCTTATGATGATAGACCTGTTCATGATAAAGATTATCTCTATGAGGCATTCATTGGAAGTAAAGTATATATGAATGATCAAGTAGATTATGAACCTTTATTAGAAGAGATAGAACTTAAGAAGTTAAGCAAGATAATAAATTCTGATGCTGATAATGTATCCAAAGATACAGATAAAGAATTTGGAACTATGTCTCCAACCAATTCTGATGAAACACATGTTAATGGTACTACTCTTTTAGCATCTTCTAAAATACAAATGGTTGGAATGAATTCATTATTTGAATCTTATTCGGTTTCTGATATTGAGGGAGAAATGAATAAGATTAATCATATGATTGAAAAAATTACAGAATAGAGGGCTTGATATGGGATTTTTTAATAGTAGTGATAGTAACATCCAAAGATATTCTCAAGATCAAGACAGGTCTTTTAAATATAATGAAATAAAAAGATGGGTAGAAGTTCATGGTGGGGCTATTATAAAAGACCACTATGCTACTGAAGATGAACTTGAAGAGGATTGGTATAAATACAAATCTTTGCCTAGATTATGGTATAGAGCTAATGATGAAGCTATGAGATTATTTGGTAAAGATAATGAAGCTCTATATTATGAAAATAAACAACGGTTTATGAAAACAAATTCTGTATATGGACTAGAATCTGAATTTGGTGGAATTAAAGATGTGGACAATTCTGTTTTAGATAAAATAAAAGCTAAATTTAGATATAGGGAAGAACCTGGTATAGAATTAGAGAAAGAATACTATCCTATAGAAGAAAAGAAAAAAAGAGATGGGATATTAATAGCTCCTAATTTATCATCTAAAGATTTGCATATAGAAAGGGTATATTCTCCTGTTTTAAAAGAAGACGGATCTGATATATCTGATGAAGAAAAATTAAAACAAGTAAAGAATTATACAGACAATGATTATCCTATACTTAGAAAAGAGTATGATAATCTAAATGATCTTGAAAATGATTGGTTTAAATATAACTCTAATGATAGAGATAGAAGAAAAAATTGTGATGACTTCTCTATGAGTATTTATGGTAAAACAGTTACAGATATATACAATGATAATCTAAAACGATTATTAAATAAAGAAGATATGTCTGATAATGTAGAACCTATGGAATATAAACCTGCTTCTGTAGATGAAGAATGTTCTGACTCATTGTTATATGAAGAAGCTTTATTTTCTGCTGTGTCTGAAACTGATGATTATGCATATTTAGCTAATATGAAATATAATCTATTAAAAGAAGATAGATTATCTCCTGTAAAGTTTATTTATAGAGGAAAGATATTAGATCGTATAAATTATAAATTGGATTACGATGTACCAACTTTCATAAAACTTAGATCTACTTCTATGGATATTCCTATCTTAAATCCAGATGAGATAGCTAGATTTGGAAATAGTGAAAATACAACATATAGCCCTTCAGACTTTGCCATAAAGTGGTTTAATAATTATAATGGTATAATGAATGGTATTCAATTATCTTACAACCCTGTTTCATGGGTTACAGAAGTTACCACATTATCAAATGCATATGATGTAGAAGAAGATCCTGAAGAAAAAGAAAGACTAGCAGCAAATTTAATGTTCTTAGGTTGGAATCCCAGGTTCTCATATAATACTTATTATCGGAGGGTTGCAAGTGAACGCATTAATAAATACCTTAGTGATCGCAGCGTATGTAACTACATTCCTATCTATAATATGCCTGTTTTTAAACATGATGCATTTATAGAATCTACAGAATTAAAAGAAGAATGTCCTGCAGTATATTTCATATTCCATGATGATTTGAAAGTGGGAGAACCTGGTTTCTTTGTATCTTTTGATGGATTTAAAAATAACATTGGGTATTTGAATATATTCAATAATATAGGAAGTGAATATTCATCCTATAAAGATAAAGAAGATATTACAAAGTATTTGAAGAGTGATGATATTATAATGGCTTTTGCAGTTCCTTTACTTGTAGAAGATTTTAATAAGGTAAAAGCTAATTTTGAATCTTATCTAATGAATACAAGTTTGAATACTGATAAAACCTTAAAAGAAGGTACAGAAGCTAAAGCTTTGATAGATATTTATCCTAGAAGAATTATGAGTGACTTTATGAAGTTATTCTTAGATAGCTCTTTTGATTTCAATACCTCTTTAGATCTAGATGATGTAATGAAATATCTAGAAGACACCAAAGGAAAAGAATTCGATGTTTATATAATAGCAAATACAGTAATGACTAATTTTGATATACAGAAGAGTATGAAAGCTACAAAACTAAATTTCAATGATCTCAAATCTATTAGTATTAAAGAAAACTATACATTTACAGAAGATAATATAGATTGCTATCCTTATCTTTGTTTATCTGAATATGGAAGAATCAAAAACACCAAATCTAAACCTAAAAAAGATAAAAAAATGTTAAAAGAATTTTTTGATTTACTAAACAATAAAATAATAGATATATAGGGAGAAGAGGGAAGAGGATCTATTCCTCTTCCCAAATCTTAAAATCTAATAACGGTTGTATATTATAAATATGAAATATATAACTTAAAGGAGATAATTATCTTGGATCAAATATTGGGTAAGAAATTTCTTATAACTTCTAATGAGATAAAAATCTTAATGAAGTATCCTAGATTATTAAGAGTAATTAAACTATATGATGAATATGAAGAAGTAGATCTAAAAATATTAGATACAGGTAATATGTATACTGGAGATAAAGAGGAAGGAACTATTTTTCATATGAGTATAAATGAATTGTATTTATATTACAATTCTATTGTACCTAATCTGGTTGTAACTGTTAAAAGATTTCTAAATACAGAAATAGAAAATATAAACAGTCTATTGGTTATAAATCAATACATTACAGAGAATACTCCTACTAATTCTATAAAAGATATTGATATATTCTATATCAATAAATTTATGAATCTAAAGAGTTATGAAAATGATATATTTGAAGATATGTTTGCAAAACATAATAGACTTCCTATAAAGTATGATCTTAAACAAGATTCTATACCTGAGATTATCTATGAAAATGATATTATAAAATTAGTATTTACTAAAACAGTATATCTATATCTAGAAGATAGTTTATCTGATCTTACTAAGATAGTATCTTTTAGTGAATATGGGTATGATAAAAGCATAGATTCTATATTAAAAGAATACAGCTCTTCTATAGAATATTATCAATTAAGAAAAGTTAGAATAGATGTGGAAAAAGATATAGCTATTAAAAATATAATGAGATTACCGAAACTATCTCTTACTTCTGGATTCAAAGAATTTTATAACGAATATAATGAATGGTCTGTTGATTCATATTTTGAATTCGATAGAAGAATAGATGGATTAGATGCTATAAAAAACAAAAATTCTAAACACTATATAGTATTTACCGAATTGAAGGATAAGAGTATACTATGTATACTATACCCTAAAATAAAAAGAAACTTATCACTTTATAATCTATTATTAAACGATAATGAAAACAGTGCTATGAATAAAGATGAAGTATTAAAATTTATAAGTTTAACTGTTAATTAGGTGGTGAGTAATAGAAATTTCTATTACATACTATATATTTGAGTTAGTGATGATAGGCAGCCTCATCAGTGTTCTAACTCAGTTTTATATTTCTAATATATTAGGAGGAATCACACAATGAATGCATTCGAAACAAAGAAAGAAGAAAGCAAGAAAGAAAAGCAAACCATCGGTGCAGTTGGTTTGGAATTCCCGCAGCTCTTGTCTGCTGGTTATGTAACAACTAAAGATCTCAGCAATTTGATCAATAGTTTCTATCATGCAGTATTTACGGATTACTATGGATCTAAATTAGAAGTAGCAGCAAATGGTCAAATCTCCATTCGTTTGTTCTTCAAACCTGTAGAAGGTAAAGATTCTAATCTTATCTTTGCATTAGAAAACATTAACAAACCTAGCGATACAGATGCGTATAGCCGTATTGAACGTGCTAATCGTTTCAACAATCCGAACGGTAATTATCGTAATTACAAATTTACAGATGATGCTAAAGAAATGCTTAGTGAATTTGTAATCAGCTCTGGTATTAATCGTAATGGTGGAGTTAATTGGAATGCAGTAAGTGAAGAAACCACTGGTTCTGATAATTACAATCGTCCTCAGATCTATATCTCTCTTACTTGCGATATCTATAAGATCATTCGCAAACTTTATGGAGACAAGACCTCTAATAATGGTCATTGGGACTACAATATCGAAGTTAAAGCTCCGATTGCTCCTAAGATGGATCCGAATGGTAATGTCATTGCAACTAACTATTCTCTGTTGCTTTGGAGAATTGATTCCAGTGATGTTACTGCATTAGCTGCACGTTTTGGTTATGGTGATTTCGGAACCAATAGCCTTGGTATTAATACAGAAATGTAAATAAAACTATTTGAGGTAGAGAGAAATCTCTACCTCAATACTTTAATATAAATTAGTAACTTTTTTAAATTTATTTTTTATCTTAAGGAGAGAATAAAATGGCTTTCAAAAAAGATGCTGGCCCTATCAAATATGAAATTAAAGAAGATGGAATCAATGAATTAGTAGATGAAGGTTCAGGTAATATGGTGTTAATGCTTAGAGAAGTATCTTGGAATGGAAGAGAACCTAAACTTGAACTTAGAAAATGGATTGTTGATGTAAATGAAGAAAAGCCTATGAGAGGAGTTTCTTTTATTACAGAAGAAGGTCCTAATAAACTTACTGAGATCATGATCAATAAAGGATATGGGAAAACAGAAACGGTATTGAATGATCTTAAAGATAGAGATGATTTTGATTCTTCTCTTAATAAAGTAATTGGTAAAAAGAAAGTTGAAAAAGCAAAAAACACTGAAGTAATTGTCGATGAAGATGAATATTTTGATCCTAATAATATTTTAGGATAAAATGAGGTGTTGATATGAAAAATCAGTATGAAGAGATAAAAGGGGATAATCAGAATGAATCTCTAGAACAATTAGAGATGTGTAAATATCTTGTTCAAGGAGAAAATAAACCTTGCAGGCATAGAGATATGTATGGTAGATGTACATTTGAAAATTGTATATTAGATTCTGAAGAAAGTCCTTTACGATCTAAGAAATGGTGGTTCCAATGTATTATTTGTAAACACCCTACTTCTATTGAACCTGATGGATTAAGAGTTCCTTTCTGTGAAAGTTGTATATCTAGAATGAATGAAGCAGAGGTGCTTCCTTTTACTTGTAGATATTGTGGAAAGAAACAATATACTCCTTCGAAATGGATGTTTTCTAGAGTATGTGATGAATGTATTCCTCTATTATATAATAAGAATGCAGGACAGACTTGTTTAAAATATACCCCTAAAGCAGGAAAACATTCTATTTCTAAGGGTGGATCTATGCACGATTATAAATAGGAGGCTATTATGCCTAATCAACGAGTAAAACAATATGACTATTTAGATGCTGTTCCTATAGAAAATATACTGTATGGACAGTTCATAAAATATGATAAACTAAACAAACTATTTGTAGATTATTATAAAGATAAGCAACAACCTAAGTGGATCAATATATACATAGACGTGTATCAAGTATTACTTCCTATATTTAGTTTCTATAAGGTTATTCATCCTTATAGCATCACATCTTGTTTAGCTAACTTAGCTATTCATTATAAATCATTTTTTAGAAAAGCTGGAATAGATAGTTTTGTATTTTTATTATATTCTCCTACTTCAGGATCATCTACCCAGCAAAGATTTTGTTCTGATTATAATTCTAAGAATATTACTAAGATGATTAATAATCAGGAAATATATAAAATAGTAAATGAAAACTTACCATTATTGAGTATGCTGTGTCAGTACATGAACAATATTTATTTCAAGATAGGAACTGTAGAAACTTCTGTCATGGCTTATGATATGATTACTAAGTTTAAAAATAGAAATATACAGGTTCCTTCTCTTTTCATAACTTCATCTCAATATGCATTTCAACTTCCTTCTAAAGTAAAAGATTTAATCATGTTATTTAAGAAGAAAACAAATACAGAAGGTATAGATGAATCTTATATAGTAAATACAGATACTGCTTTAGATTCTTATATTGCAGAGATTAAAAAGCAAAGAATAGAAAAATTTGAAGTGAACCAATCTTGGTTATCAGGGTTTATGACTTTATCTGGCATTCCTAAAAGGAACTTAAAGTCTTTATTTAATTACAAACAAAGCTTGAAGATATTAAAAACTATTGATGAACGATTTGATCAGGCTACTCCTGATTCGATATATAATACAGCTAATCAATTATACCCTAATAAAAATATGGATTCTCATTTTTATGATGAGATTGTAAATAGGTTTAAATGTATAGATCTAGATTATCAGCTTCATCTATATAGAACAATGCCTGAATCTATAGATACTGTATTTCTAGAACAAGTAGAAAATCCAGAAGCATTAAAAAGAATTAATGATGAATACTTTTCAGAAAATCCTATCTTATTAGAAAGAATATAGAGTAGAGTCTTAACGACTCTACTCCTATTTTATTTTTTCTTAAGAAGAGAAATTGTATCAGACATGGAACCAGATCCCATTTCTAATGTTTTCATTGTATTGCTTGTTACAGAAGATAATTTTATACCTTTACCTTCATTAGAAACTACGTTTATATCCTTATTATCTTTATCAGTCATACTGTTAGCATTCTTGTACCATTCTTGTTTATTTGTCTTATTATTAATAGCAGTTGTTGTATTAGCATCTTCTGCTTTGCTTGTAGTAGAGTTTTCCAATATCTTAGAGAAGTTTAGCATGGTAATACATTTAAAGATATTACTTTCTCTAGAATATATTTCGGTCTTTTTATTTAATAAGAATAATCCATCTTTATCAGAGTGGGCATTATAATTTTTTACCACATATCTCTTATTAGGAGTAAATACAGACGGATCTAAATCATGTTTGCTTATGGTTAATTGATTAATCTTGTTTTCTAATTCTGATTTAAAATTCTTTACTTCATTAGGATTATCGTTCTTTGAGACAATTATCTGTGTTCCAGGTCTACTACTACCGAAGCTACCTCCAACATTCATGTCAGATTCAAAACTACCTATTCCTATTTGACCTATACCGGTTAAATCTGTAATGCTATCTAAATTATTTTTTAATAGTTGCATATCTGTATTGTCTAAGAAGCCACCATGAGACAAATATTTACCAGCATCAGATAATTTATTATAAATAGATTCTCCAGTAAAGGAAATAGCAGATACATCTGTAACCAAAGATACAAACTTACTCTTAATATCACAGGATAATATATCGTTAAAGCTAGGGAAGAAGGATAATAGGTTTTTGGCAAATCCGGTAATAAATCCTATAACTCCTCTAAGACTTCCAATAACTCCTTTGATATTATTAATATACCCTTGCATCTCTGTTACGTTTTCTAATAGCTTATTAGAGTTTGCAAATACATCATTAAAAGATATATTGGTACTAGCATCTGTAAATACGGGACTAAACTTATCATAGATAGGTTTTATTTTATTTACAAATGCAGCTGCTTTATCTGCTATAGATGAGACTTTATCCATTGTATTATCTAATACATTTGTTTTAGAGAATATGTTAGATTCAGCATGAGAAGAAGCAGAATATGAAGTTGAATTGATCTTATTTATAGAATTCTTAGTAGACTCTATTACATCTTGTACATTAATCTCTGTAACAGAATTTAAGTAGTTATCTAGATATTCTGAATCATAAAAGATAGGAGTCAGTTTATTTATATTGGCTTCAAATTTAGTGCTCATATTATTAAGCTTTTCATATTGCTTATTGAAGTTCAGTAATCCGCTACCAATATATTTACTAATAGCAGAGGTTAATGCTCCTTGAACAATAGGGACATTTATGGTTACTTTACCAGGTTTGGCTCCAGCAGATGTTGGGAATCCAGATATCTGACCCATTATAGTTTCTGTAAGTTTATTTTGATATTCAGCTAGTTCTTTAGCCTTGTTTAAAACATTGTTTTTGAATATATCATTCCACTTACTTAACTTCTCTGGAACATTGCCCATCTTCTTAACCATTTTCTTTATCATTACTTTAAACTTAGATACAATTCTATCTATATAGGCTTTCATCTTAGCAATATTAGCATAGCTTAGAATACTATTATCTTTACTAGGATTTATGATAGCATCGAATCTATTTATAATTTTAGATATATCATGGTTTATAGTATAATTCGTATCACTAACAGATACGTCTATATAATATGCATTTTGATTTGTATCTATATTCATTCCCTCATTCATCATATTAGGATCTGTTATTTCTCTTACATTTAAAAGAACGTCATTATATTGCTCGTTCTTCATAGGAAGACCCTTACCAGATTTAGAGATGAGATAAGTACAGATAGGTTCATCTATAAAAAATAAATACTTCGTAGGATAGAAAACTTCAACTGAATTTAGATAATCTACTAGACTAGTAAGAGTATCAGTAGGAGGGATTATTAATTGAGATTGAGGTTTATTATATTGAAAAGGTTCAATAAGAAGATGAAGATTAGTCATATATGAAGATACAATATCCATCATATTTGTATTCATCATAGTAGTATTAGCAACTACTTTATTTGAGTCTATACATTTCTTACTCATAAGACCTATATAAACTTCTTTGTATACATCTTTTCTATTTTCTCCATTATTCTCTTTATCTATATAATCCAATTCTTTATAGTAGTTTATATCATTAGAAACAAAGATAGAATATTCATCTTCTATATAAGTTTCTGTAGTGGGTTCATCTAATTCGGATGATGAATTAAATTTTTCTATCTTCAAATGCATTGTAGCAATTTTTGCATTCTGTATAATAATATCAAATAAGTTTTTATCTAAACTAACTTTAGCTAACATTGTCGGCATATTCTTATTTACATAATCACTTATTCGAATAAGATCTTTAAAATTTTCCGGTTTTATATTTAAATCATCTGAAGGTACTCCTGGTATAACTATCTTCCCAGTAATTTTAAAATTCCATTTTTGCATAAGAGTCGATTTCACCTCCATAAAATATTATAAGTTTGTCATTTAGAATAAAATGGACAGATAACCATCAAGGTTATCTGTCCATCTTTTATATTAGTTCATTATTGAAAATTAGCATGTAATATGTCAAAACATTTATAGATCTTATTGAAAATAGCTTTAATCCGATTAAAGAGATTTTTAATTGTATCATTCTTTAATTTATTACTTTCAATCTTACTAAATAATTTTTCTATTTTAGACTGAGCAATAGAAAGATGTTTAGAATCAGAATTGGTTGCATTACCAGATTTAATATACTTAGAAGCTTGAGTACACATTTTTTCCAATCCAATAAGATCTTTTGTATAGGTACGAGTAATAACAGCGATAGCTGTATTAATAACCTTTGTATCTGTCGGAACAGAACCAGCTAAATTTCTTACAGCTTCTTCAACATTTCCAGCTTCTCTTAATGCTTCTTTAATGAAAGCATCAACTTTATTTACTTTATTATCCATATCAGATGCTTCATTGATTACAAATAATCCCATTTTATTATACTCCCTTTAAAATTATTTTTTAAATATAGAATTTTTTACCTTTATAATAAGGTTAACGATAGCATTTAATACTTTCATTATTCCTTTTTTGATAATATTAAAGAATTTGATTGCTTGGTCTTTAATCTTTGTAGTAAAGGATTCATTATCATATTTTTTATTCCTTACTTTATTTATTCTTTCTTCACATATAGACAAACTATTTTCTAGTCTATGTTTAATTCTTTCTAGAAAAGGAAGTTTTTCAGCAGAATCAGAATTTTCTATATGCTTTTTACAAGACTCTATCATTTTTTTTCTGCATCTTTAACTTTCTTTTCTATATTTTCACCACTTTGTTGAGGTCCATCACCATCTAGATTAAAAGCTTTATTACTATACATCATATCATCAAATTTTTTAAAGTCTTCCTCTGATATATTGAGTTGTACATCTTCATTATAAGAGGGTGTTCCTTCTAATATTACATATAATCCCATATTGTATCACCCATATTTTATTTAAATTTGTTATGTATAGATGCTAATGCAGATACAATAGCTTTTACTATCTTCATCAGTATCTGTTTAATTTTAATAAATACCCATTTAATAGCATTTAATACATTTGTTGCAATACCTTTATCAAATCTTAATTCGGAAAGACTTTGATCGCATTTTTTAATCTTTGCTTCTAATTTATCCTTTAATCTTTCTAAAAATGTTTTATCTTTTACCTCTTTGATATGTGCAGCTATTTCTTCTTCAGGTATTTCTAAGGATAATAAAATTTCTTTAGCTTTTTTAGGATCTGTTTTAGATAATTTTATAGCTTCATCTATTTTAGCAAAATCACCTTTATGCTGGTTTAATAGGTTTTTCAATTCATCAAATTTTTTATTTTCTGCCTGCATAGCTTCTTTTGTTTTTTGTGCAGTTGCCTTATGTTTTCTATAACGTTCTTCTACTTCTTTTCCTTGATTTTTAAAATCATTAATAATTCCATTTAATTCTTCAGAATCGCTTTTTGTATCTTCATTAAAATACATTCTCATATATAAATTACCTTCTAATTTTAAAATAAGAGAGAGAGATTTCTCTCTCTCTCTTATAGTATTAATTATTATTTAGATTCTTTTTTGCTACGGAATTTATTCTGGATGGAAGCTAATGCCGAAACGATAGCTTTAATAACTTTTAACAATACTTGTTTAATCTTAGTAAATGCATATTTAAATTTATTGCTAATGGAACTTCCACCATTTTTCTTATTTTCTTCTTCCATCTGCTTAAATTTATTATCATATTCTTTAATCTTAGCTTCAAGTTTTGCTTTTGTTTTTTCTAACCAAGACTGGTTTTCACATTTTTTTACAGAATTTTCTGTAGCTGATACGATTTTATCCAAGTCAGAATAATCACCTGTATCTGCCGCTTTTTTACAAGCTTTACTAAGAACAGTTACATGTTCTGCAGGTTCTGCTACAGTCTTATCCATAGCCATATTAAGCCCTTTTTGAAGTTTACGACCATCTACTTTGCCATCTTCTCCTTCACCACCAGCATATCCGATAGCATTAAGATAGCTCATAGAATCGCCAAATTCATTAAAAACGCTGTGATCTTCATTAAATGTAAATAAACTCATTTATTTTCACCTCATATATGATTTTTAAAAATAAATTCTACTTAAATTTAAATAGAATACTAAGTATTAACTTTATGTTCAATTATTTAAAATTACTTTCTATTAGTTCTTAATTGGTTTCTATAGTTATTCATGTTATTATTTAACGTTTCTTTAGCTTGACTTGCCACATTTCTAGATGTTTCAACGTAATCATTTCCTTCTTTTTTATATGTATTAAATCTAACATCTCTAACCCCGAGTTTATTCATATTCTTACCAAGAGATCTATTTTTCCAAGTACGCTGAAGTCTTCCTGTTACAGAAACGATAGCAGTTACGATTCTTACAAATATTTTCTTGATTTGAAGAATAAACCATTTTACTTTCTCACCAATATTAGTTCCCACACTACTCTTAGATTTCATATTGATAGCTCTTAATTTAACATCAAAAGACCTAATCTTTTCTTCTAATCTAACTTTTAATCTTTCTAATCCACTAAGTTCAGAAGATTTATTGATCAAATTAATAATCTGATTAGCTTTTTCATTAATCTGAGAAGTAACTTGCTGAGGATTGGAATTTTGAGAATTGATAGATTGTTCTCCATTTTGTACCTGAGCTGTAATTTGAACCATATTGTTCATAATAACACTCATAGATACTTGACCATTATCCCCTTGTTTATATTGACCATTATTAAATTGGGGGGGGGTGTTTGATTAGGTTGATTATCTTCTCTTAATACAAATAATCCCATTATTCTATCCCTCTAATTTTATTATAAATTTTAGAAATAGCAGATACAAGTAATTTAAGAATTTTTATAAAGATTCTCTTAAGCTGAATAAAAGCCCATTTGATAGCATTAATAATTTTTGTACCAATACCTTCATCTTTAAATTTCAATTCCTTAATTTCCTTATCCCATTTTTCTAATTTATCTTCTAAACGCTTTTTAAATCTTTCTAATGCGGTGAGATCTTCTCTGCTAACTTCATTACTATTTTCTACTGTTTTAATATCTTTTTCAATGATATTAGCAGTTTTTTCTACATCTTGTTTAGTCGTATTATTAATAACCCCAGTTTGAGAGGTTGTCATCATTTCATTAGATCTTTTAAAAAGATACACTACTTTTTCTTTAAAAGATTTAAGAGCATCTGTTACACGACTTTCTTCTAATGAATAGATATCATTATACCCATATCCTTCATTCATTGTAAATAACGACATGCTTTTTATCCTTTCTTTATTATATTTTAAGGATAATCTTGATTTTTATTAATTATAAATAATCCATTTAGCCATATTTAGCTTCTAAATCATTATCTTTTGCAAGAACATCTGTTCTATATTTTACTTCATTTTCAGCTTTTCTACGTTCTATTTCATTTCTAATATTACCTTTATTAGAACCAGATAATTCGTTCTTATACTTGCTATTATAATATTTATCTTTTACATAACGATGGGCTTTAGCTATCATAGAAACGATAAACCCTATTATCTTTAAAAATATTTTTATTATATAACCTATAAGAAGTTCATATGCTTTATATATTTTAACAAATATAGAATCAGATTCGAATGGTTTCTTTGCAAATAGTTCTTTTTTCTTATTTTTAATAAAAAGCTTATACTTTTCTACTTTAGATTCTATCCAATATTTCATCTTTTCTAGAACAGTTAGATTAGAAATATTTTTGATAGCATCTATTGCTTTCTTGCTATACTTATCTACTTCATTCTTACTCATACTTAATTCATTTGGATTATATCTGGTTACAGAGGACCCTTTATATTTACCAATTTGAAGCCATCCGTTTTCACCATCAAATATTCTAGCAGTACCAGCAATATCTAAGATATTCTCTCTAGCTACTTTTACCCATTTATCTCGTTCTTCTTTACTTTCTGGAGCTCTTGTAAAGTTAAATTTAGGAGATAAAATATTACTATTTATATCTGGCTCGAAATACTTATCTGGAGAATATCCCTCTTCTTGGAAGAGGGATATTTTTCTGTTCATAAATAAACTCATTTATATCATCCTAATATTAAAGGGCTTCTTGATCGCCATGTGCTGCTTGAGGACCTGTTTGAGAGGAGCTTGAATGTCCTCCTTGAGATTCTCCAATTCCAGAATGTGCAGAATTTTGAGGAGCACCAGATACAGGCTGAGTAGAGCTATGTGTAGAAGATTCAGAACCAGGTGTTGCGGCCGCTTCTTCTTTAAACTTTACTAAATCAGAAATGCGGCGATAACGTGTTCCTTTATCAAAAGAAGTCTTAGGTTCTGTATGGTTAGTAGCGGCTTCTTCTTTAGCTTTAAGATCTTCATAATATGCTTTGAAGTGTGCTTTAGCTTTCTTTTCTACAATTTCAGCTTCTGTAAGATCTTTATCCTGATTTAATTCAGCTTCATTCTTTGCTTTGATTTCTTTTTCGAATTTAGCAATGCATTGACGAACGAATTCATCATTAGCATCTTTCATCTTTTTAGCGATTTGTTCTTCTAAATCAGGAATGGGTTTAACTTTAGTTTCATCAACAGTTTTGCCACCATTTTCACCATCAAATTCTTTGAAACCAATTTTCTTTTCAGCTTCGCTAAGTTCTGCTTCTTTTTTCAAAGTCAAAGGAATAAATTCTTTCTTAATTTGTTTTGCTCCAAGAATTTCTTCTTCGGTTTCTTTGATTTCGAATACAGCTACACCCAATTTAATGCATTTTTTAATCAATTCTGTGCTCAATACAACTTCAGGAGTCGTACCAGCAATACCAATGAAATTCAAAACTGCTCCACCAGGAGCTACCATTTTAACGTATTTATATTTAGCTGTTGCCATTTATAATTTCCTCTTTTCTTAAAAAAGTATAGTAAATCATTATTATGATGTAAAAATCAATATTTAGTATTCTCTTATCTCTTGGGTTTAGAACCGTATTTTAACCCCTTATTGAAATTTTCTTCATCATCTATCTTTAATACTGTCGGAAGATTTACATTATATGATTTTTCTATAGCACTTAATTGACCATTATACTTCTTATTTTGATAAGAGAGTATATGTTTGACTGAATACTTATCATCTTTCTTGCCTATATGATTAGCAAGTTTTTGCAATCTTATAGCAATCCAATCGATAATTCTTAAAACAACTCGTAAGAATTTTCTAATAAGATTTTGTTTTCTAAGATCTCTTTCTTTATTCAATTCAGCAAGAAATTTAGTATACAGATTTCTAAATTTAGCAATTTTAGAAGCAAGCCAAGTCCTGGGTCTACTATCTATTTCTCTCTTTATATCAGCAAGACCTTTTCCTCGTAGATCTTTTCTTGCTTGTGTAAAATTTTTCAAAATTTCAATGCTTTTAGGGTGTTTTGCCAAGTTAACCATATCATCATGGTTATCTAAAAACCCACCCATCACATTATTTGATAACTCTGGCATATCTTCTTCATTTATAACGTTATAATATACAGAAGGAAGTATTGCTACCTCTTCTGATAATAACACGTTTTCTTTGCTATATAATCCCATATTATATACCTCATATTATTACATTTTTCTATTAGCTTCTAAATATCTTTCATTATTTTTAACTACGTCTTGATAGATGAAGTTTATGATATAATTACCCTTCCCTATATATTCTTTATATAATAAGGCTGTGTCTATATTATATCTCCGTATATACTTAGTTATAGATACATATAAGTTTAGATATTCTTTAGAAACCTTTTCTAAGATCTTTTTATGTTTTATCTTATATTCTTCATCTTTACTAGACTTTATTTTAGCAATAACTTTCTTTTTATTTTCTTTAGCTCTTTTAAAATTTTCTTCTAGTTCTTTAGCAAGTTTAGATCTATTGTTATGATGATCCATAATTTCTTTATATACATTTTGATCATAATCTTCTATTAACTTTACAACATTTAAAGTTGTCATAGACTTATGTTTGTTGTAATACTTAGATTGAGATTTTAAATGCTTGATTAGTTTTTCATTTCCATATCCCATTTCTCTAGGGGGTATAAATAGATCAGTCTTAGAATCTATACCATTTAACCATATTTCTTCTTTTGTAAAAATAGATAAAGCTTTTTGTACATCGATTTCTACTACAGGGATACCATTCATCAGATCAGGTGCTTCATAGTATCTTCCTGCAAAAAGTTTATTATCTTCACATTCTTTTTTTATAAATTCGATTTGTGATTTTTTATCCTTGTTATTTACGAGCATCATATAAAACATTCTTTTTAAAAAATCACTATCTAAATTTTTCATAACTTTTAAATTATGAGTTATTTTAAGATCATCCAAATCTAATCTAGATGCCACTGAACTTTTGTTCTTATATTTCATTATTAAAGATTTTAATCCCTCTATATATTCTCTATATAAACTACTAGGTTTAGGACTAGAATCTTTTTGTCCTTTTTTTAAAACTTTCTCTATATTATTAGAGTCTGAAATAGAGTCTACAAGAAAATTCATATTCATACTCCTTATTTATTAATTCTATAAATATTTTCTGTTTTATCTTCTACTGCATTCATCTTAAGCTCAGCTAAGATAGACAGCAATTGAGAGAAATCATTATCTGTTAATCTAAGATAATTATAAGTTCCAAGATTAGTTATCATTTTTTCTTTAGCTTCTTGTTTAGCTCTATAATCAACCATTTTTCTATTGTTAGGATTCTTTCCTCCATCTTTAACTTCTATAATTAGATTATAAGGAAGGAGTAAAAAGTCTGTTATCCAATGCTTCTTTTTTCCTTTATACTCATATTCTAATACTGGACCAGGAGCTAATACTTCATCAGATTTGTATTCTAAAGTTTTGTCTAAAAACTCCATAAGATTCTTTTCATATTTACCTGTATAAGTAAATACTTTACCATCTGACCATTTGTATTTACCACTTATTTTTCTATTAGCAAGCATTTTTTCTTGTTGTTCTGGATCATCTAAAAGATGTGGCTTATTATAAATCTTCATCATTCTTTCTCTATACGTCTTTTTTATAGCTTCATAACATTTAGGATTTCCACAAAGACGTTCATATTTCTGACGTTTTTCATTCCACTTTGTTGGTTTACCGCATACAGTGCAATTCCCATGACCATCTTTATTATTCACAATATCATATACAAGGCGATATGCTGTATAATTTAAAGGAAGTTCATCTTGATGATTCTTATCTATATGCATTACTAAATCTTTTCTATGATATGAAGCATTGCAATAAGGGCAAGCATAATTCTTCATTAATGTGACCTCTATTCTTTATACTTTATATATAGGTTTTACTTACAAAAATATATGAGCAAAATAATCATAATATGACATATCTGATCTATTGCAAAGATCTTCTTATCTAATTTTCTAATCTTACAATAAGAAAGATGTTTATTTTGTTTATTATTTTTTAATATAGTATTATGAACTGTTCTTTTTCCTAAGTCTATAAATAAATGAGACATGAAAAGCATAATAAAAGAAAGCCTACTATATCTGTACCATATAGGAATATTTATTATAGTCAAATATCCCATCATAACTACAGTAGCATATAATAAACAATGAAATATCATTATAAACATAGACTTATCTTTTCGTTTTCTTAATTCATCTGGCTGTAATATAAAATCAGCAAAATAGTGAAATGAAAGCATTATAAGTATATCAATAACCATAATTTATCATTCTTCTCTCTTATATGACCAAAAAAAATAAAGTATAATATAACCGATTATATTAAAGTCAATTACAAACCTTATTTGTTAATAAAAAAGAAAGAGGTCTCCCTCTTTCTTTCCTATTTTAATACATCTCTAAGATATCATCTATAGAATTGTATTCTTTGTTGGTTTCTCCCCATTTAGAATCAAATTTTCCTTTTAATTCTTTTTTATACATCTCCCTAATCTTCTCTTTTTCTTTAATACTTAACTTATCTACCTTTATTCTTCTCTTTCTTTCTTTCATAGGTTTTGCTAGAACTTTATATTTATAGAAATCTTTGGATACTTCTCCAAATACCTCTGCCAAAGTTAATATAGCAGCAACCCCACCAATAATTTTTACAGGATGATATATATTTGTTGTCATAATAATCTCCTCCTTTCATCCTACACTGTTATAGTATATAATTTCCGACAAAATTAACTCGATAGGGAATTAACCCTATCGAGATATCTTAATCTTTAGCATTTCCATTTATAGTATCTTTTTCAATATGACGTTCATCTTTATTCTTTGGAGAAAATTTAGCTTTCTTATTTCTAGTCTTGTATTTACTAGGACCAGATACTACTTTATTATATTTTTCTTCATCGGGAGGATGATGACTATATCCTCTACTCAATCTCTTTATTTTATTCTTAATACCTTCTATGGAGTTGATTCTTCTTGCTTCATCTAAAACAAATAAGCCCATTATTTATCATTCACTTTCTGTTGCTGATTTTGTTGTTGAGGCTGAGGTTGATTAGGGGTATTTTGAGTGCCTTTGGAATAACTATTTACATGTGTTTGCATAAATGACATCATGTCTCTGTATATCATTCCAGATACAGTCATCTTAGTACTAAGAATCTGTCTAACAAGATTGCAAACTAATTTCTTCTTATTCCAAATAGTAGTATCACTATCTTCTCCATTTTGTTTTTGTCCATTTTGACCAGAAGTGTTTTTATTATCAAAAGTCATCTTTGGTTTTGCATTACTTGTTTGCTGTTGTTGATTTGTTGCATTTTGTTGTTGAGATTGAGTTGTATCAGCTTCTGATAATGAATCCCCAAAGTGTTTATTATAGAATTCTCCAAAGTGTTTATTATAGAATAATGTAAAGTCAATATCTGCCTTCAAACTGGAATTAGAGGTTGCATAAGCTTCTGATAATAGATCTCCAAAATACTTATTATAGAATAATGCAAAATCTGTATCTGCATTTAAACTAGTATTAGAAGTTGCATTTCCTGTAGCCATATTAGCTGTATTAGATTTGTTTACGGCATTATTCATATTATTATTGTTTATTTGTGTTTGGGTGATAGGATTCTCTGTATTACCAGTGATTGGGTTTCTATTGATATAATTTATATACCCATGGATATCTGTTTCTAAAGATTTTATAAAGGTATTTATAGAATTGCAGAAATTGTATGCACTAGGAAGAAATTGCTGTAATTCTTGGGTTGATATATCATGAACCTTATCTTTCCCATAATAATAGATTTTTGCAAAATCTTGAAACTCAGTTTCACCATTATAGGTTGAAATAAACATCTTTTTCAACCACAAATTCTGTCTCATTAATTGCTGATCATTCTGTTTTGGTTGAGTAGGATCTTGATTTGGTAATTCTATTCTTTTTAAATCTATACCACTTAAGTTTGTAGAAATAGGAGTTTTGATTCTATTAATAGCAGATTTATAATCTGGTGCCTGTTTTATATTGGCTCCGTTTCTTACAGGGTATTTATTAGCATTTAAAATAATATCATTATTTTTGCTAAGCCAAGAAGAATTTTGATTAGCTTGATCTGTTATATACTTCTTAAAGGTATTTAAACTTTGTTGGATAGAATTTATATTATCCATTCTCCACTGATCATTCGAGTCAGAAGATTCTTCATTAAATGTATCTTCGTCCAGCATTTTGTTTTCATAAAGCCACTCCATAAACTCAGAGTCTATCATATTCATTTCCGATAATTCTTCTATACGATAATCTTCTATTAAAATATCTATTAATTCATTATCCATTATAAGTCCTCTAAACCTTCTATAAATTCATTATCGATAACAAATTGACCATTGTGTTTCTTAATATGATTCATATAGAACTCTTCTATTTCTTTTAATTCTTCTTTCTTTAAAGCATATAAACTTTTAGGAGGATCAGGAAGTGCATGAGAATAATAATTTCCTTCTTTATCTTTAGAGTAGCAAATTACTTGAGTAAGTTCTATTTTACAAGACTTCCGTATCTTAACACCCATGGTAACATACTCGCCATCTATATCTACTCCAATATAATCATAAGCTCTTCCGGTATCAAATCCAAGATAAGATAAGTAAATGATAAGAGGAACAATCAAAATACGTTTTCCAGGGAATTTAAAGATAGCACCAAGAAGACCTAAAAGAGCAAGATATATCAAGCCAGCAGCTACGTCTTTTATTATTCTTTTCAAATTAGTTTGAGTAATATAAGCCTTAAGAAGTTTCATCTTAGGTGTATTATCAAATTCTTTTTTATCTAATTTTATAAGATTAGGGTTCTTCTTATATATAGCGGCTATCTGATCTCTGAACCACTTATTTAGTTCTTTCCCTTTCATCATTTTATCTGTTCTGATCTTAATAGCTTTATTTATTTTATCATAGATAAAGATCTTTAGTGCAAATCGAACTAATATAGCTACTATTAGTCCTTTTCCTACCTCTTCTATATTGTCTAATGTATCTTTATCTTCATTCAATAATAAATCTATATCATTATATTTTTCATAACCGTTCATATTAAGTACCTCGCCTTAGTAGATTAATTACTGAATTGTTACACAATATGTGATTAAAAACCCACTAGGAGTTTAAAACTCCTAGTGGATGAAATATCATAATAGATATAAATTATTTTGCAGCAGTGTCAGCAGCAGCAGCTTTATCTTCAACTTTTTCAGCAGCTGTCTTACGAGCAGCCAAAGCAGCTTCACGACGTTTTGCACTTGTCAACTTTTCAGTCAACCATTCAATGCAGCTAGCAATCTTCTTCAAGATCTGCTGGAAAATGGAGAGGTCTTTACCTTCAGCCTTTTTAGCTTCAAGTTTCTGACGATATTCAACCATCTTAGCATTCAAAGCAGCAATACGTTCAGCAATCCATTCTTTAGGCTTGTCAATTGCATACTTCTTAATCTTAGCCAAGAAACCATCTACTTTTTCAGCTTCTGCTTTATCGCCTTCTGCGGCAGTATCCGAAACTACTTTGTCATCTTTTTCATCTGCTTTTTCAGCTTCCAACATGTAGTTCAAGAAATCTACATCACCAGTTTTAGCATAAGCTTCAACCAACATATCTACAAATACATAAGCATCGCTGTTTTCCGAAATCGGACGAACAACAACGTTTGCTACTTCGTCGATCAATTCGGGATCAGCAATGATACGAGCTTCATCGATAGCAACAGCGATCGAACCAAAGTTTACATCATTGGATTCAGCAACAGCATATACAGCATCGATATAGTCGATGTTGTTTTCTTCAGACAAACGTTCGATATCGGAGAAGTTAGCAACCAATGCACCAATACGAGTATTTTCTACTACAGGTACTGCGATAGGTTGCAGTGCACATTCTTCTTCATCAAGGAATACAGCTTCGCCAAGAATATCATTAAAATTCTTGTCTTCACTTGTATTTGCTCCAATCATGAAATCGGATTCAGTGAATAACATAATTTAATTACCTCCATTATGCATAAAGAGTTTTTTAATATAATTTATAAATTATTTTCCACATGAGATATATAAATGGGTATAAATCCGATGAAAATCTATACCCAAAGATTTTATTATAATGTAATCATAAACAAAAATTATTTATTCTTCAATTTTTCTTTAAGTTTATTGATTGTATCATTGAGAAGATCTATCTTCATAGATAAATCTTTCTTTTCTAAAGTACTAGAAGAAGCTTTTAATTTATCAATAAAGGAATATTTCATTCTTCTTAAAGAAGAGAACTTTTTACCAATCCAATCAGAAGCTATAGAACTATTATTTGCTTTGAGTTCTATATTATACATAGCCTTTTTAAATTCAGGATATGAATTTTGATGAGAAAACATCTCTTTCAAAGAATACAAATCATCTTCAGCATATGCTTCTAATACTGATTCTTTATTATATTCATTGATCCTTTTAAATACAGCTTCAGTATAAACATAAGCCAAATCAGCTTTTGAAATAGGATTGATATATACATCAAATCCAGATTCTTTGAAATATCTAGCACTATCAAGCATATCAATATCTGTAAACAAATTAGATTCGTTTACAGATAAAGATATGGTTTCAGGTAATACTTTGTTTGCTTCACAAATTGAAGTGATAGCATCTGTTCCATCAGTAATATTATTAGATGTAGCATATTCTACTAGATCTTCAATTCTAATAATATTTGTTGCATGCTCATAGTCTTCAAATACAGGAACTAGTTCGGGATAATATTCTGTATTCTCTTCTATAGGCAACATTTTATCAAGAACAATAGATGCTTCTTCTAAAATATTAGATGAATACATTTTATCTCTCCAATTGATTAATTATTCGAGAATAATTTGGCACGGATATTGCGTTGAGCTTGTTTTCTCATCTTATCCACAAAATATTTATTACGACTATATTCGTTTTCTTTTCTAGCGTCTTTCCGTTTTTGCAGTGAATCGATTCTATCCATGAACTCAGCTCTTAAACTATCATTTCCATAGCCTTCTTGGAGATCTGCTGCATCATCTGCAGTCACACCGCCAGCTGTACTTGCTGCAAGGACACCAGGAAGCTTTGCAGCTGCATTGTCTTTATATACGTCATTCTTTTCAGAATGACCAGGATCGATTGCGAAATCATCTTCATCATGACCATAGTCATCTGCATTATATAAACCTTCGCTATCATCAAAACCAAACTTATGATCATGAGCCTGATCTTCAGAATAATCTTCATGAGCAAAGAAATTAGAACGGTTACGATCAGTTCTGAGTTTTTCAGTCTTATTAAATCTATCTAATGCCTTACCGTCATTTATAAGATTACTATGCCTTTCAAGACCTACCTTATACATTTTAGATCTAACTTTATTTTTATCTTTTTTAGGAACAATTCCACTACGTACAAGATCTTTAGCCCCAAAACGAGATAATGCCTTGACATGGGCTTTTGCATCAGCTTGTGTATAATCTTCATTAAAGAAAACACCCATTATAAATAACCTCCATTTATAATAATTCTTTATCAAATTTACCAGCTGCAATATCTCTTAAATATTGCAAATGTTCTTCATGAGCAGATTCTTGGATAGCATCTGTTTCATCTTCAGGAGATAAATCTTTATCATCATCTTCAGATTCTACATCACCTAAACCAAGCATATCATCTAACTCATCATCTAATTCATCATCATTTCCATCTACATATTTATCATATGTAAGATCTTCTTTTTTATCTTTTTCATGAATTACTTGATCTTTAGGTTCAACTTTAAGCTGAACGTCTTCAGTAGATTCATTCATAGTACCAATACCAACAGTATAATTCTTTTTAATGAGTTGAATACCGTATTTGTTTAAGAATGTATCCAGCATTTGTTTGGTATTAGCAAACTTACGATAAGTCATTACATTGGTTTGGTCCCCATAGAAACCTTTGCCCAATCCACCTTCAGCCCAATCATTCATTTTATCATCAGTACCAATTCCCAAAGTATTTACTTCTTCAAGAATAGATGCTTCATCAATGATGAGAGCTGTATTATGATATTGACCTTGAAGACCGTTTACAGTAAGAATATCGTTGATAGCCTCCGTTACAGAAGAGACACCATTAGAAACCATATACCGAGAGAGGTCTTCCATTTCAATAAGATATTTATCGAATCGTTTAGATTCTCTAACAGGGACCATTTCTGCTAAGAATTTACATTCACTAACAGGAATAGTATTCAACTCATCTAAAATAGTTTTTACTTCTTCAACAACCCCAATGGTTGTTGTCTGAGGAACTTTAGTTCCCTTATCAGCAATAGCCATTTCAGAAAGGGTTTGAATAGCAGAATTAAACATAACTACATATTCTCCTTCCACCATAATAATATTTTATTTTCTAAGTTTAGCACCAAGAGCAGACACTACTTCTTTCATCTTATTAGCTTGCTGAGATAAGAAAGCCTTATTATCACCAACAGCATTCTTAGCATCATCACAAAGTTCACTGCAGAAACGTTTTGCAGCAGCATATTTATTAGCTAACATTTTGCTATTACCTTCAAAAGAAGCATAAATAGAATCTGCATATTGTTTTGCATTCTGAACTTTTTGAATAGAGTTCAAAGTAAATGCCTTAGCAGTATTAAATTTATTTTGTAAATGATCAGAAGCCTTTGCTGCAAAATTACCAACATCATGAGCATTGCTCTTGATATGGTCTACATATCCTTCTTGGATATATTCTTGAAGTGCAGGAGATTCGCTTAATGTATCATAATGCATATCTGCTTCGAAAGCTTCTAATAATTCTTGGTAATAAATAGAACTTTCTGCAATGGGTGCAGAATAAACCATGATATCATGGTTAATAAGAGTATTAGCCAATTCTACAGTATCTGCATTTTCATACAAAGCTGCTTCGTTTACAATAAAACCAACACTACTATCATTATCAATACCGTTTGCATTGCAAACAATATCCATTGCTTCAGCAATATTCAAAATAGAATTATCTTCAGAAAATTTGATAAAATCTTCTAATTGAATAAGGTTTTCACCTAAGCTTTCAATATGTCGAATAGGAATCATTTCTGCACTATAGGAGATCTCTTCGTCAAGACGACAAAGAGAATCAGCAAAATCAAATACAGAATTGTTTATAGAAAAATCTTCTTCTCTGAGTATCATATTTTAATTCCTTTCTATTATTTTAAATCCTTTTATAGATTATTAATAAATAGTCACAATATAAAATTTAGAATATAAGCTTATTGAGGTCTATTAAAGTTATTAACGTTTTGATTAGCATTATTAGTTTGATTTGTTGTATTTTGAGTATGTTCTGCTGCTCTTCCTTCTCTCTTTAATAAAGGAGATTTTTGTATCAATCTATTTTGTCTACCAACTTCTCGTTTGTAATCAATATGAGCATTTCTTAACTTATCTTTACCTTTAACAAAATTTCTAGCAGCATCGCTTACTGCATAATAACCTTGTCTAATTCTATCTTTAATATAAGCAATAGCTCTTTTTAATTGAAGAATGATAGAGGAGAACCATCCTTTTTTAGAAGCATCTGCTTCTTCTTGTTTCTTAATAGATTCTTCTAATTTATTATTTAAAATTCTTAGTTTTGCTTTAGCATCATCAAGCTTAGTTATATTATTTAAATCATTAGTAGAGTATCTGCTATCATCAGAACTTTCTTTGATAGATTGATTTCCAGATAAACTCTGATAAATAGCATTGTCTTTATAATATAACGGTTGAAGACTAATATCATCTAAATCATCTATTGACTCTAATTCTCTAGATACTTTGAATTTATCTTCTAATGTAAAATCATCACCAAATAATACTACATCAGGAAGTACTAATTCTAATTCTCCAGATTCTATAACAGAATCTAGAAACATTTCAAAATCAGTATCAAAATTATTTCTATAAGATTCTTCTGTAATTAATAATCCCATAATTAACTCCTAACTCATATATTGATTTTTTGTAGCTTCATTATCTATCTTATCTATATGATCTTGTAGATTAGAAATAACCTCTTGAGTATTAGGGAAGTCATAAGATCCACTAGGATCTATATAAGTCATACTCATATGAAGTACTTTAGTTTCTTTATCATAATCATATGTCCTAGATACCATTTCTGAATAATCTAAAGTAGATTTTAGTTGAGGATCCATATATTTTCCATACATATCCACAAATTCTTTATAATTACCATAAACATAATTTGTTGGTATAAATAAATACCCATTATGAACTAACTCATGTACAGTTTCCGATAAGGGTATTAATCCAACATTGAGTTTATAGTGATTATACATTACTTCTTTTGCTACTGCATTTTCAGATATATTTTCATGATTAGCTACTCTTTTAGTATATACTGTAGTCACAATATCATATAAAGTAAGAGGAGCATGATGTATATGGATCTTAATAGAAAAAGTATCTATATTATTTACGTTTTTATAAAAAGAACACTGTGTCATATCAACACAGTTTCTTAAATATTCTATAAATTTTTTGTAAGATCTAGAAGATCTGCATATCTTTTCTATATTTTTAAAATATTTAATAAGATCTTTTTCATTCGTAAAATCATAATCAGCAATATCAAAAGAAGGTAAATGATCTAATTTAATTTCTTCTTTTTTATTTGGTAAATCTAACTCATTATATCCTCTCATATTAAGTATTTAACCCTTCTTCTTATATATAATATTCACATTATAAGAATGTTTTCATAATTCATATTAAGCCACATCAATATAAAAAAAAATAAGGAGAATCCTGTAATGGCTTTATTTAAAATTAATGAAGACTCTATACAACACACTAGAAAAAGATATAATTTAGATGAAGCATTTGTTCCTAAATCTAAAGGAATGAAAGAAATGGAAAAATGCTTACATTTATTGAGAACACCTTATTTGGTTGATTATAATAGTATAGAATTTTTTACAAAAAGATTTCAGAGTGCTGAAAATGCAATTCAAGATGATCCTAATCTAATCAAGTTCTGCAAATTAATGGAAAAAGAATTTGTATTCGAATCCATGTCTTTAGTAATTGTTAGATCGGATAAAATGAATGCACTTACCCTTCCTGTATCTAAATCTATTGATAAATTTAAAGATCAAAAAATGTTAGATTCTACAGGGATGAGATATCTTAAAGAAGCAAGAGTTAATATCACTGTAATGATTACAGACTCCCTATTGTTTAATGATAGATTTACAGATGCAGAAATCTTGTCTATTTTATTACACGAAATAGGACATAACTTCTCTCAATCCGGTATTAAATATTTGGAATATATTAGAATGGGCAGACACTGTATAGATTTTATAGTGGCTATGAGAATATTGCTTAATAAAGATATTGGTATGCTGTTACAAGCTTCAGTTAATGGTGGTATTGATAGAGGTAGAGAGCTTGAAACAAGAAGAGACCTTTCTAATTATGTAGATACTCTTGGGAATGTAATGGGTACAAGTATACCTGGTCAATTTGCTGGTGCCTATAGAGTAGCACTTGCATTTTTTACAGCAGTAACGGCTCCTATTGTTACTAGTGATTTATTTAGATCAGCTATTAATAAAGTATTTAGGGCTGATAATATTGCGGCAAAAGCCTCTAAAAAGTCATGGGATCTTATATTATCTGTCTTAGCTACTGTTGTTGGAATTAGACTTAGAATAGCTGAATTTGAAGAGGCTCTTGATGCATTCAAGTATATATTATCCAGTAGTTTTATAAAGAATGATCTGCTTTCTAAATCTATCAATAAATACATGTATAATTTGTTACAATTTGACCTTTTTATAGATGAATCTTTCTCTGATAAATTTGTAGCATTACATGGATATGGTCCTGAATTTGTTATGGCTATGAGTAAAATTCAGAGAGAATCTTATAGATTTGGATTTACAGAAATTATGGATAATATTCCTTTTGCTGGAGAGATTTTTGCAATTAATTATATGATATCTAAAGGGATAGTTAATCTTCTTTCTGGGGATCCTCATCCTCTTATTGAATCTAGAATAAAAAGTCAATTAGATATTTTAGAAGCTGATTTAAAAGACACTTCTTTGAATCCTAAAACTAGAGCTGCACTTAAAGATGAAATAGAACGTACCAGAGAATCTATAGAAAGATATAATAAGGCTTTGAAAAAAGATGAGATTAGCAATAAATCTCACTATATTGCTAACTTAGTTGCTTTTGAAAGTGCTTTCTCTAAAGTTATGCCTGCTGGAGACATTAGAGAATGGCTGGTTAAGAAAATCTATACTAATGAACGTATACTTAAAAATCTCAAAGGAAAATAAAAAAAAATATGTGGATAAGGGTAATCCCTTATCCACTATCTTTATTTTACAAATAAGATATATAGTATAATAGATATGGAGAATAGCAAGTTTATAATAGCTGTTATAGTAGCTATTGTAACAAAGGTAGATTCAGACGGAATACTTATTATAGGTTTCGTTTTAATCTCTTCTTCTACGTCTATCTTCTTATAAGGATTTATTCTATCCTTTACTCTTTCATGAGTCGATTTATATAACATGATTACCTCCTATATTATTTTCTGTATTCATTATAACTGAATATAATATTTCCTCCAGAATTGTATAAAGAATCTACCATTTCTTGAGATTCTAATTTTAATACTACAATATCAGTATTGGATAAATCCAATTCATTATTATGAGAGATGATTAAACATTGATCAAATCCTAATCCACTCATGATGTGTTCTATTAAGATAGAGAACTGGATTCTATTTATATTATCTAGATTATCATCTACTTCATCTAGCTTGATGATATTATAATTATCTGAGGATTTCTTTAATAAAACAAAGGATATAAGCATACTGATCATTGAAAGTTGACTATCGCTCATTAGAGATATATCTTCTCTAACTCTTCCTTCAGTATCTGCACAAGGAATATTGAACTCAGATTCATTTATAATAAAAGGTTGCAATGCAAATCTTCCACCAAATAAATATCTAAGAAGATTATTTGTTTCTTGTAATATACTATTCATAAATACAGACATGTATACCGTTTGAATACCATGGATAGAAGTATATTTCTTCAACATCTGAAGTTCATTAAACTTAGACATGTATTCATTATAATCTTTCTTATATTGGTCATACAATACCAATTGATATTTATCTTTTTCTATAGATCTTTTGATATTTAATAGATCATCATTTCTTAATACATTCAATTCAGATGAATTGAGTCTGAATTCTTCCTTTAGCATTTGAAGAGATTCTGCATTCTTATCCATTTCTTTTATAGAATTGCACACTTCTTCATATTCTTTAGAGAATTTTTCATATTTCTCTTTATTAATCTTGGCTATATGGATTGAATTGAGTATCGTATTTATTTCATTTTTCTTAGTTAAGATACTATCCAGTTCCTGTACATTAGATTTCTTATTTTTTATCACTTCATCTAATTCTAGATTTAATCTTTCTAATGTACTTCTAAGACTGATAGATTCCTTGCTAGATCCTTCTATCTTTGATTTGGTTTCTTCTAGATTCTTAAGATTTTCTCTTAAACTAGAAATGATGGTGATAATATTTTTATTTTCTATATAATTACTCAAATCAACAGGAAGATACAATCCTTCTCTAATACAATGAATTATATCTTTCTTTTGAATGGCTATATTTGGAAATTTGTTTATAATAGGAACAATGGATTCTATATGGTCTATAATGGATTTTATTTCATTAGAACAGATAGTTTTTGTTGTTTCCTTTTCATAATTAGTTTTTACCTCTTCAAGTTTAGAACTGGTACTATCTATATTTGAAATAATAGAATCTAAGCTAGGATAATCATTCAGTCTTTTATGAGAATCTACTACTTCTTTTATAAAAGGACAATTCTCTTTATGATTACAATCATTGGGTATATTTTTAAAAGAATCAGATGATCTTTTTAGATCTAATACGATATTCTTTGTTTCTTGTTGTTCCTGTAAAGAAGATTCTAATCCTCTTATAACACCATCAAAATTTATATTTGTTTTGGGTTTGTTTTCATATTTTAAACAATCTTCTATAATAGATTTGCTATAAGAAGATATCAGTATATCTATATTTGAGTTGAACTTATCTATAGCATTATTAGATAATTCATAATCTTGATCAGTGATATTAACATAATCATCGATCAAATATATAAACTTTTCATACTTACTCAATTCTAATTTAGTAGAATTGATCTTGTCTTTCACGTCTGATAAGATATTATTATCATATAGAGATTCTAGTTTAGCAGTATTTTCATCTATCTCATCTTTTATTGAAAGTTCTTTATCAAATGAATCCTTGATTATCTGTTTTAAGAACTCTTCTCTAGCCTCATATTTGGAGAACTCTTTTTCATTTATTATAAGACTATCTTCAGAGTATTCTTTGGTTTCTGGTAGATCTTTCATTTCTTTTTCTAATATTGTTTTTCTAAAAGAAAGATCTTTATATGTATCAAGATAGTTTCCAGTTGTATCTATCTCAGAGATTTTGTTATTTAAGCTAGCTATTTTATAAACTAAACTTTCTTCTTTTTGTTTTAGAGAAGATAAAGCTTCTTCATTTTTTACTATATTATTTTTCACTAACTCTATATTTCCTATTTGAGATAGTTTAGTACTGATAGAAGCTAAGATAGATTTTAATACCGATGATTTGGTTGTCATCAGTTTATTCATCTCAGAATATGCAGAAAGAGAAGATACAATATTATTTACATATCTTTTACGTTCTGATGGTTTTAATCCACCAAGACCCTTTTTATTAGCAGATAACTGAGATAATACTATAAAATTATCATCTAACCCAAATAGATCATAGATAATTTCTTTAGCAGTAGTTATATTATTAGTAGGATTTAAATTGGTTACTGTTCCATCTTGTGTTATCTTAGACATATAACACTTAGTAGGTTTTCTTGTTTTGTCTTTAAATACTGATTCGTATTTTATATTTACAATAGTATTATCATTCATCATGTAAGATATTTCTTTTATAGCAGTCTTCTCTTCTATGAAATTAATACTAGAGTCCGATAAAGGAGTTAGTGCTTTGAAGATAGTAGATTTTCCTGTACCATTGTCTCCCTTAATAATAAGAATTCTATGAGTACATTTGGAAAAATCTATTTCTATATCTTCTAAACCCATCCCATTGAAGATTCCTATATAATTTTTTAGTCGTAATCTAAGTAGTCTCATTTTAACACCTCCCTATTATATAAAAAAAGATAAAAATCTCTGACTAGCACTTATATGCTAGTCAGAGTGACTTTTTAAAATTATTGTGTAATTTCTTTAGTTTCAGTAATTTTATTTATAGTTCTATTCATAACGTTAGTATACTTTCTAGCCAATGTTGCTAATTCTAATTCATATTTAGAATATAACAGCATATCCAAATTTCCAGTATTTCTAGTAGCTAAATCATCATAGTTTTCAACAAGATACATTATAGCATCAAATATTTCTTTTAAGAACCCACCTAAATCATATTCTTCTTTAGATAAATTAAATTCTTTGATCGTTTCATTTGATAAAACTAATCCGACATCATAGAATTTGGTTATAAGCCCATAAAATAATACCTTAAATACTTTGAATAAATCATGATCTGTATTTGTTGTATTTACAAATTCTGCTTTCTTTTTTATATAAGATAATATAGCTGCAAAAGAAATTACATCTTTTACATCTAAAACACTAAAGTTATCTCTATATAGATGGGTTACCCCACTATTATAATCACTACAATTATTGAATAACATCCTGCATGTTCCAGTAGCTAAATCATTTTGAGTAGTTTCCAAATAGGTTATTTTTAATGCTTTAGATTCTTCATCATCGAATGAATTTAAAAAGTTATTATATTCATCATAGAAGCATATCAGATTAGATAAAACAAAATCTACAAAGTCTTCTAATACGATCATTACACTTTTTGTAGTAGTATAGTTGCAAAATACATTTTGTATAGGACTAATGTAGTTTAATATACCTACTTGATCTATAGATAATAAGTTATCCATAATTTCTTTATCAGTTTTGAATTGTTTGCGGAATTCATCTAATAATCCATCTACAAAATATACTTCTTTATATATAACTTCTTTTCTATCTTGCTCATCATCCAATTTATAAGATAAATCTAAATCAGTTATTTTGACCTTTCTCATAACTAATTTATCAAAATCAACTTTACCATTAGCAATTCCCGCATATTGAGATTTTAAATAGTTAGTTATAATTTCCCTATTAGGGTCTTTTTCGAATAGATTGTTTAATCTATTTATCTTTCCCATTTCATCTCTAAAGAAAGTTACGAACGAAAAGATTTCATTGCTTTTGATAGACATAATTGATTATCTCCTTTTGCTAAAAATAAAACTAATCTTCTATATAACCTAATAAAAGGGCGTCTCCTTTACCCTTTTCTAGCTCCTTTTTGTTTTCTTCTAATTTATAATACTTTTTAGGGAAAATACCATCCATAGTTCTAACCATCTCTGTACTGTATCCACAATCCATGCATACAGATTTGATAGAATATTTTCTATTTAAAAGTTTATTAGGAAATGTACCTACATCGATTAAACCATATGCTGAATACATGGTTTCTAGTAGTATAAGAGGTTTTCCACACATAGGGCAAACCCCAAATTTTCCTTCAGTAATTACTTCTTTCATATTATATTTCACCTCTTATTGGAGGATCTCCATTTTTCTTTTATCACCCTTAGCAACTAATACAGAATCTGAATATACTATATCTTTCATGGATTTTAGTTCTGATGTAAAGGGTTTGGCTACCCCATTAATTACAATCTTTTTAAAATGCATATTTGAAATATTTCTAACTTTATGTACTTTCATCTGCTGTTCAGCCTGCTGTCTTGAATAGATCCAATATCTCATAAATTTATTATCAGACATTTCTATTTACCTTTCTCTCATAATTATTGTATATCATAAAAATCAGTTTTACTTTCTTGTAAACTAGAAATAAAGTGGAATGGTAAATACCATTCCACAATACTTTATCTTTCTTTTTTAACATGGAATTGTTGTAGTTCAGGGATATCGTAATTGGGTTCTTTAAAAGTTTTCTTATCAAACTCAATTACTTCTTTTAACTTACTTTCTTTTTTAAATTCTCTAAGTTGTTTATCTACAACTCTTTTCCATGTATTAGGTTCTTTAGACTTAGGATCGTCTCTAAAATATCCTTCGGGGTAAACATTGATCAGGGGAACAAGCATAGACGTAACACCAGGATCTGTAGGAGACGAAGCGGACATGTCTACTATCCCTATATTTGAAGTGTGACAATATCTATAGATATCAGGAATAGAATTGCTACCTGCTTCACCAATACCAGCTATTCCTTTATAAGTGCATTTTATAGACAAGTAAGAGTCATTATCTGTAGTAATATCTCTAAAGTTTACAAGATTGCTATTTGTAATTTCATTAATCAAATACATAGGATCTGTTGTAAGTCTTCTTTTAATAGATTGAATATCTACTTTTTCTCCCATATCAGATAAAGCATAAATAGCCTTAGAGAATCTAGGAGAATAGAAAGAAGCTATATATTCTTCACATCTCAATCTTTTAATAGAGATATCAAGATTATTTTTAAGAAGGAGCATATCATATTCATAGATTGCCCATCTTAATATAGAAAAGATATTATTCTTATCTTGTTCAGGAAGTCTTATCTTTTCTGCAGTTGTTTTATCATAAATAAGTTTTAAAGAAGTTAATACCGATATGGCTTTATTGATAGGGTCAGACATATTGAAATGTCTGCCTAAAGAATCTAACCAGTATTTCTTACTGAAGATATCAGGAAGTACTGCAAACTTTCTTCCTAATTCGTCACACATCATTCCCATTACATGCTGTAAACCAAGATTAGAATACAGTAATGATTTGGGACAATTGATATAAATTTGGCTAGTCTTCTTAGGAAGGAATGTATACCATTCAGGATCATTAGGATCTTCATCTGTAATTCTAATAAAGTTATCCAACCTTAAGAATTGTAGTCCTCTGATAAGTCCCATTTCAGCAAAGATATATTTAGCTATAGGAACAGTCTTATTAAATATATTCGCATTAAAAGTAATCATAGATACTTCTTCATCATGAATATCTTTTGCATCTTTGATATTCTTATAAATACGAATAGGTTGGAATGTGGATTTAGCTGTAACAGTTTGATATTTATCTGTAGATGTTTTGTTATTATAAGTGAATGCATCTACAATTTGATACATAGGGGTTCTAATATTTCCATTAATCTTAAAATAGAACTTTTCTATTACTCTAGGAACTGCAATGATTACATCAAACATTTCTCTTCCATCTGATGCTTCTACATAGTACGTTACTATAAGAAGTTTAAGGTCAGAGTCTTTGATATCGATATAATCATATTTGTTATCTGTAGGTCCTTTTTTAGAGTTTTTGCTTATTAAACGAGCTTGATGCTGTCTAAGTATATCAAGTACCTCGGTATATTCATCAACAACTCTAAAGCTATGAATCTTAATCGTAAAGTAACCATTAACGCCCATTTGACGCTCAGCTGATTTGATAATATTCTTTAAATAATAAATAATCATATCATCTGATCTATTAAACAAAGTTTTGTTAAATTTTTCTCTATATTTATTATTATAATTATAAATAAATTCTCTTTGATTCATACTATCCTCCCATTAAACCGTATCATTAACACAGGTAGTTAATTTTTCTCCAATAGGATTGGGAGCATTCTTTTTATCTTCAAAGGTAATAGAACATCTAATATCAAAGATATCACAAAATCTTTTTAATTTGAAGAATGTAATAGAATTTCCTGTAAGACCTCTTAGATCATTGGAATAATCTGATCCAAAACGTTGTTTATAGTTTTCGATATCTATATTCTTTTTACTAATAGCTTTCTTAAATAGTGCCATTTCAGGGGTATCATTTTCCTGAACAATAGGTTTGTAAATATTATTCGTAGAAATAAGTATTGAACGTTCTTGACTTTCAAGTTTAGCTGCTTTTTCTATAGAATCTCTTAGATTTTCAACATTATCAAAATCGATAATATCTTTTGAATTATATTGAGACAGATCTATATCTTCAGGTTTAGAATAAATTAAAAGAGGACCAGCATCATACACACCTACAACATCTCTACTAAATTTAGTCATAACCGGATATACAATCTCATCTTTAACCACCGCTGTATCTTCTGCTAGTTCTTTAACAGCTTCGGGATTATATTCTGATTTGCGTATAAACTCTTCCTGATCAATTACATCAAGAATTCTCTTTCCAATTCTCATCTTCTTCATTAGTCAAATACCCCTCTGTTGAAAAAATTATTAGAGATTAAAAAGAAAAAGATTAAAAAGGATGAGAGGAATCGATCCTCTCACCCAATATTATTTTCATTATTCGTTTACTTCAATTTCAGAATCATCTTTAACATGTTGTTTCATCTGTTCAGAAGGTTCAATACCTACATAAACACTGTTTCCAGAAATTTCAGAAGTCATCGTGAAATATCCAGGGAATTCTAATACGGGATCAATAGATACATTTGCACGCATGTAATCGAAAATTACATCCATGATTGTGATCAAAAGTTCTTGAGCAGAACCTTCGCAAATTTTATTATTATCATCTTTAGGAGCATATTTAAAATTGATACCAAACTTATCATGTGCGATATCAATAATAGCTTTATATGCTACTTGGGATTCAGTAAAGTCATAAATAGACCATTTGGGATCGATATCATCTTCATTATATGTATAACTCAAAGTCCAAGAACCTTCATCAGTTCCTTCTTCTTCTTGTTTATGGAATTGTACATATGCACCAAAATGGAAACGACCATCAATATCTTTAAATACTAAAGCTGTAGGAGTATCCTTAGATTTATTTTTGCCAAGGAAGATAGCAGCACCTTCGAAAAGTGTCTTAATGCAAGATTCAGTTGCAAAATCATTCCAACCATAATTACGATTAGTAAAAGTTTTACTTACCTGCAGATTGATTCCGGATTCTAAAAAGTTTTTCATTACATGTTCCTCCCTAGAGATAATATAAAAGATCTTTTATATAACCAGACCCGTCGGTCCGATCTACACAATTATAGTGTATAACTAATTTGAAACTTATACCTAAGTTATACTTTTTTTAATTTTTTATTTGTTCAAAGTTTTTAGATATTCATCGGCATCGGATGCATTCAAAATCATAGGAGCATAGGAATCAAACTCTCTATAATTATTCCATCCTATACCAGCTTCTAAACTTAACCCAGTTTTAAGTTTAAAATTCTTTTCTTTAGCTTTGAATGCTTTTCTTACATTTCCAGATTCAAATCCATTATAAGGAACAATCAATATTCCTGTAGAATTTGTTACTCCAGAATCTTCTCTAGAATCAAAACCAGCATCTATAAATCTTTGATTTAATGCATGATCTCTTAATCCAGAGAATCTTACTTGGATCTTGTCTGAAACGTTTCCAACTTCTGTATATATGATATTGAAATTATCACATATAAATTTTATATCATCATAAAATTTAGGAATCTCATTCCCTAATACTTCTATTGTTTTAGCTCCTATACCTTTTACATTTACAAGAGCCTTTAAAGTATTTTCAGTATCTGATAATAAGGTGTTAAGACTAACATTTTGTAATATTATCTTCCAAGTTTCTAATGCTATAGATGTAAATCCAATAGCACCTAAGATTCTATAATCGGGATAAGGAGTTTTCTTAAGTTCATCTAATCGCTCTATAAACTTTACGCTATTAACCTCACCCAATTTTTCTACAAGAACAGATTTGGGAATATTAAATAAATCTCTAACCCATGTTACATCTAAGGCTCTTATAGATTCACTTGAAAAATCTTTACTATTTAACTTCTTTAAGAAGTTAGTTAATCTACCTATTACTTTTTCTCTACAATAGAAATTGATACATACCGCACTATCTCCTGAATCTGTTACATATAGAGGTTCTCCACAGCAAGGACAAGTTTCAGGAAACTCTTCTAAAGGAGCAGTATTGGTTTCATTAAATTTATCTTTAGATTTTCTTATATAGACTATTACATCATTTACCAAAGTTAAATCAACTTTATCTCCAGGTCTTAATGCTAATTCATTAAATCGTTTCAAAGAATGTGCTGTTGTTTTATCATGAATAGCACCAAAAAACTCTACAGGCTTGAAATGAGCCATAGGTGTTATTCTTCCATCTTGTCCAACAGAATAGGTGTAATGTGTAAATGTAGATTTTCTTTTAAGAGGATTGAATTTTATAGCTATGGCATATCTAGGAATAGCTCCTCTTTTGCCAAGACGTTCTCTTATATCTTTATCTGCATATTCTATAACTATTCCATCATATTGAAATCCCATGAAATCTCTTAAATCATTTGCTTCTTTAACAAACTGATTTACCATAAATAAAACTTGCATATAATCTCCTTCTATGATTTCATATCTCATAGAAGTATCTTTGGTATAATATTTATTTAGAAATTCTAACTCTGTAATTCTATCTATATTTAAAGAAGATTCCAAAGGTATAGGGGTTAAATAATCCCTATACATTCTTGCATCTAATCCGCCCAATAAACCTATTACAGCATTTCTAGGATTTGCATACTTCTTTTTAAAATCTCTTTCTATTCTTTGTAAATTGTAATTGGTTACAATATACTCGAATTTGATACCAAATTTTTCAGTATCATCTACTTTTCCTTTAGCTCTATGAAACTCCATACCACCTAATATAGGTGTTAGATCAGAAGCTTCATTATTATCTGTATCTCCTCTAGTACATGCAAAAGATATTTTGGATCCCTGAATTTCTTCTTCTACAGATACTCCATCATACTTAAGAGAAGCTATCAATTTAATATGATTAGGATCTATAATACCCATATTTACATGAGTACCAAGGAAATCTCTTTCAAAGATTTGTACTGTTTTATCATCTAAAACACCAGATTCTAAAGCCTCAGATTTTAATACAAATTTACATTTATCAAGAGTTCCACACATATCATAAGTATGTGCTACATTTCTTGATTTCTTTTTTACCAAAGTTTCATCATGATGCACTTCAAAATCTTCCTTGATAGGAAATGTATAATTTCTTACCAAAGCATCAAAATACATCATCTTGTCTTTAGGTACTATTTGAATTACTTCTTTCTTTCCATCTTCTTTGATTTCTAAATTACTTCCTCTATCAATTTTTGTTTCTTCTTTAAAAGAGATAGGAGGAGCACCAACAGGAGTAGGAATATTAGTAACCTTACATAGATTTACTAAAGCATCATATAGATCATCATTTAAAGGAAGAATTATATTCGCTCCATTATTATACAATGCATTAGATATCTTCAAAATTCCTATAACGTCATCATAATCTATCATATGAATATTTTGATTCTTGATGACTTGTTTTGCTTTCTCATTCATGAAATGCTTTACTTCTTCAGATACTGTAGGATCTCCAGACAGAATAGAATTGTAAGCATCTTCTAAAATAGGATTCAACATAAAAAATTCTTTACCTCCTTTCAACAAGGTAAGTTAAATTATGGATAGTAGACCCTAAGATCTACTATCCATATTTATAATATACATTTATTTTTCTTTTAACCCAAGTTTTATTAACTTTTCTTCATAAGCCTTGTTTCTCATATTTTCTTCATAGATACCAGGAGTTATCGTAATAACTTCTTTTGTATCTTTTACATCATACGGCTTATCATCTTTCTTATCTCCTTCAAACTCAATTACCATCTTAGGTTTTCTAGGAGATATATCGATTACATTCATAAGAAGAGGATGTTTCTTATGTTTAAATAACTTGATGAATCTAAATACCCCACCAAGCTCTTTTAAGTATGCATGTAATATCTGTGCAGATTGAGATTCTGCTTCTGCATCTAATTCAATATCAAAGTCAAAAGGATTTCCAGTAAGAAGTTTCTTATGAGAACGTCTAGCTTTAGGACTTGAAGAATTAAGCATAAACTCTTGATAGAACTTTTCTACCCCTAAATGAGCTGTAATGGTAGAAGATTCCATTTCCCCAAATATACGTACAGGAGTAGATGCAAATTTTGCATTATGAACTTTGCTCATTCTAGATTTAGAGTTTTCATTTCTAATATTAGTGGAAGCTAAAGATACTACAGAGAACTTTTCTTCTGCTAATTGTTTTAATCTAGAAATGTATTTAAATCCAATAACCAATTTTCTTCTAGTATGAACCATTCTTGTATTCCCATTAGAATCTTCTATAGGAGCACAAACGTAACAATGTTTATTAATAAACGGGAAAGTAGCATAAATATTAGCTAAGAGGTCAATGCTCATATTCGTAGATATGGGTTTTAAAGATAAGTTTATATGACCTTCATGTATCATTTGTTGAATATACAGATTTCTCTGATATTCATTATCTTCCCAATCTAAATCATTTCTATCATAAACAAAGTTAAAAGACTCAGATAGAAATGCAGCTTCTTCAGGGTTTAATAACTCAATATATTTATGAATCATTGCAAATGCTTGATCATAAGTAATCTTATTAGTAGATAAGTTTTTATCTATATATTCAAGTAGCTGCCATCCAATATAGGTTACAGAAGTTTCAAACAACTGACCATCATTAAGACGGTTAATACATGTATTCATAGAATAGAGTACATCTACAGGAACCCACTTACCATTTCTATAATAATGAGGCATGAGATTATCGGGTTTTACTTTAGATATTACACCTTTACCACCATATCTATCTGTGATCTTATCTCCACTATGAAGAGGTTTATTCTGTTGTATATACATGATCATTGTGATATTGTTGAACACTTTTTCATTTATATACTGCTTACCTTTGGAGATACAATCACAATTATAAAACATTTTTTGCAAATCATACGATATGTTTACATCTAATCTTTCACCAGTATTTGTATCAAAGATTAAAGGTGCTACTTTATCAACAAATTCTTTTGAGAATCTGATGGTTTCATCATAGTACTTCTTAACCTGATTATTATACATAGAAGTTTCTAATTTTTCAGGATTGTTACAAAAAACATCAATGTCTATAACTTTCCCCTCAACTATATATTCTTTATCGTTAAGCATTGTTGTCTTAAGTCTATCCCAAGACTGAGTAAACAATGCTTCTTCATCCTTAAGTTCTCTACGAACTGCACAAAGGATGTTATTTTCAATATCTTCATTTATATCAGGAAAAGTTTTGTATTCTTTTCCTTTTCCGTATAAGTTAAGCAGAATATCATTATCATTGATTTTGATTTCTACTTTATCTATCAAAGGGGTTACAAATTTATTAGCAGCTGATTGGCTAATTACAATAGGGTCTTCTTTTACATCTTCACATGCTACATACATTGTGGAGAGGTTTATTCCTTCAGCCCTATTGTTGTATTCATCATAAGATATTGTCTTTTTAACTACATCATCTTTATGAATAGTCTTTCCAACAGATAGGCTATCTAAATACTCATTGTTGTATAAATAGCCATAAAATTCTGTTATGTGTTTATACCCTATACGTTCAATACATGTAAGAACATTCTTGCTTTTATTGTATAAGATAAGCCAATAATGTCTATCAGGATCATTACTAAATTTCGATATTTTAGCCATGACCTTATAATTGAACTCAGCCCTAATAAAATTAGAGCTGAATTCACCGAATTGGTTTTCATAACCAGTAGAAATAATGGGGACTTCAGGATTAAGGAGCTGTGTTATCTGTTCCATCTGAATCCCCTGCATTATCTTTCTGGAACCTGAGTTGGTGTTGTTGAAAGGTTGTTTAAGACCTTTACACAACGTATACTCTTGACTAGGAAGTTTCTTTTCTATTTCTTCTATCTCTTTTCCAAGTCTAAGCGTAGTATTGGTTGTTTTCATTGATTAGACTCCTCTTTTTTAAAACTAAATTAAAGCTATTCTTATTCTATAATTAGAATATAAAGTACTTATCAAAACCTTTATATCTTCTTCTTCTAAATTATTGATAAAATGAAATAAATTAGAATAATCTATCATAAAATAGAACATCGTATCATCATAATCAGGATAGCACGATGTTAGAATAGAACGAGTACTTCTAAGACCATTGGAAATACTTTTAAAAGTCATTTCATCTTCTTTTCCAGCTACTGTAAACAAAGAAATTGTTTCATCTTCCTCATCATCAGTGTTCGTATTGCTTTTACTTTCAATAGGAACCGATAAACAAGTATTTGAATTATACGTATCTAACTTTTCTTTTTCTGAATCTGATAATTCCCCTATAGAACCAGACTCAATTTGTTTCTTTAACTCTTCAATTGTACCAAGTTTTACATCAACACTAACTTTTTTCATTGAAATCTCCTCCTAGAAATAAAGAAAAAACATGAGAGATCTCTTGACCTCTCATGTTTATAATATATAAGCCTAAAAATTATTCCACTTCATATAAAGAGTCTGAAGTAAGAAGATCGTCAGTGTGAAGATTTTCTGCAAGAATGATTCTTTGAGGAATTTTCTTTAAATATCCTAAAGCGGCTTTAACAAAAGCCTCTCTAAATTCAGGATTTTCATTTATTTTTTCTCTAAAGTTACCATATGAGAATTTATGAATCTTGTCAGGATCAAAAGATAATGAAGCTCCTCCACCATAAAGGAGTTTGTTATTCTTCATATCTTCTAATAAGGATAACCAAGGATCAAATCCATTATTATAATCAAATACAAGTCTTGTACCAGTTTTCTTTCCTGAAGATCTTGATTTTACTAAACTAAGTTCTACAACAGAACCTTCAACTTTGTAAGTTTCATCAGCTTTAAGTTTACTCTTAGCATCTAATCTAATGATATTATTAGCTACATAAGTAGAGGATCTTCCTCTAGGAAGTCTTTCTCCTTGCTTAAGATATTGTACTGCATTCGGTTTAGGGAACATACTCATCTGAACATCTTCAAGAATATGATTAATACCAAATAAAATGATATTAGCTTCTTTAAGAAGAGGGATAATCTGTCTAAATATTCTTGTTAAGATCTGAGCTGTTGCTGCACCAGATGATTTACCAGCCAATTCATCATCATCTATATATTCCTTAGGCATAAGCATAGGAATAGAATCTATGATGTATAAAGTAGGTTCTAATTTCATAATAGGTTTCCCATATACATCATTTCTCTTAGTATCATAAAGAAACTTATCTACGTTAGAAAGCTTGAGATCATGAATCATTTTAATACGTTCATAAAAGTTTTCTGCAGTAATACCAGTATTTCTTACAATATATCTCTTTTCATATTCTTCAACAGAAAATCCAGATAAAGATCTACGTCTAGAAGAAGTCATACCGCCTTCAATATTATCTTCAAAGATAGTAGATGTTTTATATTGTCTAGCAATATTTGCTGCTATTTGAGTTACTAAAGTAGATTTGCCGCAACCTGTATTCCCTATAAATGCATTATAAGATCCGTCCGTAATACCTAATACATAATAAGGGTGTAATTCTCCATTTGATAATCGTTCATCATTAATAAATCCATTTTGATAGTCGAAATTAAGAAAGCCACTAGGATACCCCGTATCTTCTTTGGCTTCTTGTTTCATACTAAAATCCATTCCAGCTGCTTTTTCTCTAAACATTTGTTCAAGCATACTATCTGTTTCTGCCATTAGTTTATCCTCCATCTCTCAAAAAAATAAACGTTTTGATATAATAGATTGTTGATGTTTTTGTCAAAAATAATTACCCATACCTAATTAAAGGTATGGGTACATTCTTACTTCAGATAGATATCATTTCTATACAAATTATTTATAGATGCATTGATCTTGGTATATATAGATTTGTCAAGTTTCTTAAGACTAAATCTTAAATCCTCATACTCTAATCCTTCTATACTAATCATATTATGAACTTGCATTAAAATATTATCTATAACAGGTTCATCTTTTGATTCTATTATATTTAAAATAGCTTTATTTATCATATTGGAAATATAGATAATATCGCTAGTTATCCAATCTTCATCAGATCTATAGATATAATTGTCTTTTAATAAGTGTAAAAATACTTGGGAGATTTCCTTAGTATCATGATAAATAAGATTAAACAACTTCTCTATTTTATCTACAGATATATCATTTGATACATCTAATCCTATACAAATAATAGATGATATCAATCGTGTAATATTTTCATCAAAACTAAAAGATGATTTTCTGGCTACTGCAATATAAGAAGATGATACTTGGTTAAATTCACAAATATTCATAATCTTATGTGTCATATTATTGTTTACTATTGTACTTAAGAAAGTATAAAGTTTAGCTAGATATTGATTTACAGGAAACATGTTGTAGATCATAGAATTGCAATATATTCTATCTTCATAGCTCAACTCTTCTTCCATACATACTTGAATTAAGAATGTAATGAATCTTGTATTCTCTTTTAAAAAGTTTAATTCTTCAAATTTTTCAATATTATACAAAAAAGATTTGTACTCTTGTTTTACTAAACGATAAGCGAGTTCGTCTGGCAAATAACTAACATTTGCCAGACATGTCGCTAACTTACTACCTACATTAGTTTCTACAAGAGATTCAATTTTTAAACCATTTTCATTTTCCATATTCAAATCTCCTATAGGTAAGAGGATTTATTATAATTCATCGGATGTTTTAGAAGGTTTTGTTTCTCCTTTACCTTTTACACCCATTTTGCTAAAGAAGTCAGATCTAGATGCAGCAAGCTTATTTGTATTCTTTTCTGCATAGACTTTTACTTTAGAATTCATATCTAATACATCTGCATCAGATGTATCAAAGTTTTGTTTAAAGAATCTATCAGATTTCATATCAATAGATTCTAACTGTTTTTTGTACTTATTATAAGTAGTCTTAACATCATCGAACGGAATCTTCATACCAGATACAATGATATCTACATATTCATCATCATGATAATTTTGAATATGCAAGAATAATTCATACGGTTCACCATATTTATCTTTAATAACTTCAAAACTCTGGTCGATAAACTCTTGAGTCTTTTCTCCACAATTGATAATGATACCAATGCGTTTTGCAGAGCGTTCATTATCAAGACTATGAGTTTCTCTCATCATATTTTCAAGAGCATTATTAAAATCTTCTACACTGCGAATCTTATTAAGAACACAGTGTTCAATAGTCATAAATCCAGGAGTTGTATCAATTTTATAAAGATCAGTATCATCAATGTTGTTATCAGATGCAATAATGTTCTGACCAAGCAATGTTGATACACGTTTTACAAATTCCTGATTTGCAAGATTTTCAGCTTTCTTTCTATTTCCTTTAGCTTCATCTAAGAAGGACTTATTAGAAATAGCTTGAACTACATATTCTTCTGAAAGATCGTGGAACCAATCTACCGTATTCTTAAGACCTCTAACATCATCTTCGAACCCAGTGAATACAAACATTTGTACATTTGTATTGATTACTTCTTTCATATATTGAGCTATTACAGAAGAAGCACCGCATCCAGTACCTCCTTCTGAAGAGGTAACAATGACTACCATCTTATCTTCAGGATCTAAGAATGCATCAAGGTTTACAGTATGATTGGATAAAGCATCTACAATCATTTCTTTTGCAAGATTTCTTTCTTTACCGCATCCCTTTACATCCCCAAATTCAATAGCAAATTCTTTGTACTTTTCAGGTACATCTGTAAGTGTACTGTTTAATAATAAACAAGAGCTTGATTGAATTATCCCTTGTTCTAAGAGCTGTATCACAGCTTTATTACCAGCTGCACCAACCCCAATAAATTTTGCACTAAGCATTATAACATCTCCTCCATAATAGTATATTATATGGTAACTCCAAAAATTATTTATAATAAGACGATACTATTATTAGCAACGCCAAGTATAGAAATTACCCATGTATCAGATGTAGCGTATCCAGCTTCTTTCATCTGACGTAATGTTGTATAACCTTGTGCATAATAATTTTTCTTAATCCACATAGCACCATTGATTATACCTTCTTCCATGTTAGACCCCATAGCATAAGCTTGATTAGGATCAACATCAACAGCATTAATACCAAAATAATTAAATCTGTTCTTAGCTAAATAACTATTCCCAAATCCAGATTCTACACATGCATGAGCAAAGATATAAATAGGATTTAATCCTGTTGCATGAGAAGCTTTGATGAATATATCGCCATGTCCTTTAAATTCAGTCCCACCGCATTTTACATCATACTGATCTATTATTTTATTCATATCTTCCACTGTAATGCCCTTATTAGAACAAAGATCAGTATCTGCTGTGAAACCTTCTTTTAGATTTGCGATTGCATTCATTCTGGTAATATGAATCTTCTCTAACTTATCTTGTTGCTGTTTAATATTTTCTTTTTGTTCTTCATGCATGTTCTGCAGGGTGTTGATGATTGCTTGATTTTGTTCTTTTGCATCAGATAGATTTTTCGTCATTTCATCCATTTGTGTTTGCAGTGAGTGAACTCTGATTGTAGCATACATGCTTTCAACAATTGAAATAGCTACAAAAACAATCAACAGAACTGTGAAAACATATCTCATCCTATGCTTTGTATGAGATTGCTTTCTAACCACATTTGTTTTACTTTTACTAGAATTTTTCTGATGTACTATCATCTAACCATCCTTTCTTCTAAAAACTCAGTTTGAGTAAAAAAATGACACTCATAGCAACTAAGTGCTATGAGTGTTTAAAATGAAAAAAGACAATATTTTATTTTTGTGTTTGTTGTTGCTGTTTTACTTTTTCTTTTTCTTCTTCTGTAAGCACGTGTACTCCGCAACCAAAGTCGCCTTGTTCAGTTAAGCTTACAACTTGTTCTTCTTGTTTGTCGTTCATATTTATACCTCCTTTTAAATATTACCTGACAAGCTTAATTTATGTTCTTGCTTCATTAAACTTCATTTTTATAATATATAATTTCAGGATATTTTATTGTTCTCTCCTAATTCCTGATCTATCTAAGTTCTTCTTTTCAAGAGTTCTAGGTAAATAATCATCTTTATTTACCAAGTTTGAATTAATATGAGCACCAATAAGATATGCAGAAATAAGATTTCTAGCAATAGAGTCATCATTCTCTACAGGAACATCTTTTTGGCTAACCATACCTGTCAGATTAATCTGATTATAGAATTTAGCTTTTGCTGTCATTGAATCTGCACGATAAGTAGACAATTCTTTCATTGTTTCAGGAAGATCCAAGGTAACTAAAGATTCAAATTCACGGTCAGTAGAGTTACCATTCTTATCAGTATCTATAAGAAGACCTGTTCTATAATCACGTTTAGAAATATTTACAGAATATCCAGTCTTCTTTTGAACCATCTGTTTTAATCTCTTAAGAGTCATATAGACAACCAATACAGGTTGAGATTTTACAGGTTTCCCTTCTTTGTTTCTATTAATAAAAGGCATACTAACTTTTTCTTCAATTGGAACTTTTATAAAATGTAAAGCATCCATAATCTGATCTATAGTAGGATCGTTATCAAATACTTTAGATTGAAATTTAAGAGGGAAGTCTTGGTTAAAGAAGTCTTTAAATTGAGCATCGCTCATTTTAGCAAATTTCGCTTTATAATATTCTGTATTCTGTCCAGTCTTATCTACAATATCAAATACTTTATATATCCGCTCTTCTACTTTTTTTCTAGCTTCTTTGATATTCATAATTATCCCTTCTTAGGTTTGTTTATACCAAGTAAAGCTTGAAATGCTTGATTTATCATTGCTGTGCTTCCATGAGCTTCTATTGTTTTATCATTTATAATTTCACCAAGATTTAATTTTTCTAAGTTTCTATTATAGAATTTAAACATTCTATCTGCAACAGTATCTCCATCTACAACAGTTTCGAATTTATCAAGCTGTTCTCTACAACCTTCTAATTGTTCTTGAATTTCTTTCTTCATTTTAGGGCTGATTTCTTTGGATTCTTTCAATTCCAATTCCATCTGTTCTACTTGATATCTAACTCTAGCAATATCTGTAGGATGTACATCTCCCATAGTCCAGAATTTATAATTGATATCATACATTATCTTCCCAAGCCCAACTACGATATTGAATACAGGAACCTGTTTCAATGTTTTCGTAATGGATGCTTCTGTATTTCCTAATTTATTAAAAGCAGAGCTCAATTCTGCACCATAACCATACATTCCAGCAAATTGGTCAGCAAATTTTTCATCTACCAATCCATATTTAGTACCTTTATACATAATAAGTTTTGAGAATGTATGACCAATTTCATGAAGAAGGAAAGACATAAGCTCAGGAATAGTAATAGCACTTCCAAAAACTGCACCTAGGTTTAAGCAAATCAAAATATTAAGAGGGAACTTTTTCTTATCAATCTTACAACCACGTTCAGTCATAATTACATAGTTTTTAAAATTCTTTACATCATGTGCAGTATCATTAAAGTCATAAGCTTTTCCTGTTTTACGGTCTAGAATAAAAGGAATAGTATATGCATTTAACGTAGGATCAGGATTGATGGTTAAGATTACTCCATTAAACCCAAATGTATTTTCAATACATTGTTCAATATCCCTCAGTGTCTTATCTTTACTAAGTTTTATATAAGAATTAAAAGATTTCAAGGGCTTATCTTTTGCATATTTAGTTTTAAATTTTATAAAAAGATCTTCTATTTTGAGTACATCGTTTGTTTTCCCAAAATAAACTTCATTTAAAGATATCATTATATATCATACTCCTATTTATTTGAATTGATTATTGTAAATGCAAAATATTTAGCAATAGCTTTATGATAAGAAAGCTTAGTTGCTATACGGTGTTTACGTTTTCTATATTGTACAGAGTTATCGTCTAATAACTCTTCCATTATATCTTTAATCCTATTCAAACTAGGATCTTTAGTATTTGGTTTGGGTTGAATAGTGAATTTTAAGAATGCTACTGTAGCGATATCTTTATTATTAGCCTGTACAAGATATGTAGCAATATATAAGGTTATAAGTTCTTTTATCTTATCTAAGTTTTCAGGATTGTTTAAAATGGTTTCCATCAAAGCAGATAATTCTTGAACTCCAACGTTGCCATCTACACACATAGTACAAGTTCTATAATCTATCTTAGTAGTATTCAAAGTATTCATTGTATTTTCTACATACTGCTGTAGTTTGAATGAATCATTTGTAGAAAGATTGAAAGTTGAATCTCCAGACCCTTCATCGGGTAATTGATCTTTTTCATATAAGATACCATCTTTATTTTTATATGCTTCATAATATAGAGAAGCAATATTTTTCATAAAAGATTTAATACGATTGAATAGCTGTTCATTTACATATACAGTATCTTCATCATCAAAAGATTTAAACATCTTTTCATAAGAAGCAATCCAAGTACTATTTATAGATTTGATAGCACCTATTACACTTCCCTTAGATTTAAGATCGAACTTTTGAGAAAGCATATGATTTACAACGTATTCCATTATATATCTATATTTAGAGGGAGCTACTACTTTAAAGAATTCATAATGGATAATAGGATAAAACTTGGCTGAGAAAGCAAGATATATCATAGCCAATTCTAAATTTGTTTTATCTTTCTTTAAACAAAAATACCTTACAATACAAAGGGCTACAATAGTAACAGTATCTTTAGCAGACGCCGGTTTAAAATGAGCATGATTTGCATAATAAGTATTTCCAATACCAGCTTTAATCTGGACTTCGGTTATTTTTAAAGCTTTAAATAATTCTTGCTTATCTTCATCTCTGTAATAGATTCTATCAGCAGGAACGGTATCAAATAAATATTGTGATCGTTTTGAAATAAAATTAGACAAACATCTTTTCCAAGAAATAAGATTTTTCTTTAGGCTATCCTCAATGATAGGATAAACCTCTTTAAGAATGGCAGATGTGTTAAAATTCTTCTTTTTTGGCATTGTAGGATAAACCTCCTATCAGATTATATGAATGTCTTAAAGTAAAAAAATATGAGGTTTACAAAAAAAAAGAATGAACCCCATGGATGGGGAATGGAGGCTGTTATAATACCTTGTAAGTAGTAACAGAATCCATGAGGTTCAAACCTGGAAAGGAAGTGGTAAGGAGTGTGATTGATTGTTTGTAGTGTTTTGAGCTTTGTGAGTGTCGTCCCATGGAATAATCAAGTAGATTAAACTTTATACCTATTACCAGAGGGGTTGTTTAACCTATATGCATATAGCATATTTGACTATTCTGTATTTAGTTTTAATGGTTGTCGAAGTCATTAAAACCCAGTATTAAAGTTGAAAGAGGAGATTAGATTCTTTCATTTGAAACTTTCGTACACTCCTTACCACATTAATAATATATAACCAAAAAAATAATTAGGTATGAGAGAAATCCTCTCATACCTATTGTGTTATGATATATGAACTCTATTTGTAATATTGAATAGCTTTGTACCGCATCCTACTGTACTTCCTTCAGGAATATCTGAAACTTTGATTTCATCTTCTTTTCTTCCTTGTATAGAACACAATACATTATCACTTCTTAGAGGAGCTATGAAGATAATACTATCATCTTTCTTAAGTTTAATAATTCTATCTCCAGCTTTGCCTCTATTAGATCTCTTAATAATATCAAGAGATATCTTATTCACATATCCATTCTTTGTAACAACAACAATATGGCTCATATTAGGTAATACAAAACTCATACCATCTATAACACTAGCTGCTGTTGATACTCTATTACCTTTTGTAGATCTCTTAAGATAAGGGATTTCTTTAGGATGGATTCTAAGAACTTTAGTTCCAGCATATACAAGAATATCCATCTTTTCAGGACCTACAAGAATTCCTTGTACATAATCATTTTCATCTAATTTACTATAGATGATACCAGACGGAGGAGCAGTTAATACATCTGTAATATCAATCTTTTTGATATATCCTTTTCTACTAACTACAAACAGATAGCTATGTGTTTTAGATTCTACCATCTTATTCAAAGTAGATTCAGGAATAGCACAAGCTATATCAGGAGTCAGATACTTATTCAATAAACGAATATCATTCCCATTTGAATTCTTGTCTGATAACGGGATTTTATGTACAGGAAGTTTAAATACTTTGCCTAAAGAAGAGAACAAGACTATATCTTCATCATTCTCAGCTTTAGTAATAAATTTAATTTCATCTTTATTAAGGGCTGTAATATTTTCGTTTTCTCCGATCTTCTTTACATACCCCTTCTTAGTGAAAATAAGTCTAAATGTACCAGGAGCTATACCAGAAGCTTCTGATTTAGAGATGAGATGACACATACGTTTGTTATTATACTTTCTTTTGATTTCCAACATTTCATCAATAATAACATGGTCAATCTTTTCAGGATGGATAAGAATATCCATAATTTCTTTTACTTTAGCTTCTAATTCTTTTAGTTCTTTTTCGTATTTGATGCGATAACCTTCTGTAAGTTTACCAAGGTCATATTCTAATAAAGACTTAGCTTGAAGGTTTGTAATCTTTAATTGACTGGATGTGTAGTCTATAAGTTCTTGTCTATCTGTAGTCTTTTGTTTACGAATCATATTGATTACATTGTCTAATTCTTTCTTATGAGACAATACATACAACAAGAACTTTCTTTCATGAATAGAAGTCTTATACTTCTGAAGTATAGAGTTAAACTTTCTAGCAACACTTGTTCTTCTAAAGTTAATGAAGTTTAATAAGTATTCCCTGTAATTCATATAACAAAGTTTATTGTCTTTAATTACAATGATTCTAACCTGTCTAGTCTGTCTAATACTTGTATTAGCATATAAGAATTCTTTAGCATAGTTAGGATCAATATTGTCTTTAAGCTTAATTACTTCTTCAAATCTAATCTCTCCAGTTTTCTTATCTCTAGTTGTTCTAGATACATGATCTTGAATAAAAGGAGCAGCTCCTGAAGTTACTAATTTTACAATAGATTTATAAACTGAATCAAAGTATACAAAATCAGGAAGAGATCTTATAAACAATGCAGGTTTCTTATCATAAGTCCCTGTTTCAATAACACCTTGAGATATATAGGTTCCATTACCTGTTTCATTGATTGTTTTCCAATCTGTATCAATAATTTCACAAGGCATACATTCATCAGGAATCAAGCAGAATTTATGGTTAGGGTTCTTAATAAGTCCTATAGTAGCATCTATTACTTCACCAAGATTATGAGAAGGAATAGAAGTTTTTACACCTACCGCAATCCCTACCTGTCCTAATACAAGTAATGCAGGAATTCGTGCAGGTAAATATAACGGTTCTTTACAACGTTTATCATAGTTATCTACCCAGTCTGTAGAATTGGAATCTTCATAGATATCTTTGATAAACACATCTGTTGCAAATTTACTAATCTTACATTCAGTATATCTAGGTGCAGCTGCCTGATTATTTGCTTTGCTTCCCCAAGAACCAGATCCTTCCATAGTAGGATATTTGGTAGCAAAGTCATTGATCATATTTCTAATAGCATCATTTACAGCTGTATCTCCATGAGGATTATATTTACGAATAACTTGACCCATAATATTAGAAGTCTTGATAAATCCTTGACCTCTAAAATCATTTGCAGCACAAAACAGAATTCTTCTGATAACAGGCTTTAATCCATCAATCATATCAGGAATAGCTCTGTTTCTAATAACATAGATTGCATAGTCTCTCATATCTTGGTTAGATTGAGTTGCTATATTTACATCTATAACTCTTTCTGCCATCAATAAATCTCCTCTCGGTGTTTTAAATTAAGCATATAAGGCTTAATCCTTAATAGTATTTTTTAGAATTTGTTATTATTCTCTATATTATAGTTATACCTCCAATACATTAGTATTTCAAATCTATAATATATCACTATATAAAGAATTAAACCCTAGAGCCTTTATAGCTCTAGGGTAAAAAATTAATAGATCATTGTTTTTGTATCACTTGATAATTCAGGACCCACTTTATTATGGGATGGATTAATTCTTTCTTCTTTATATCTTCTTAGAATAGTAAGATTTTCATTGATGTAGTTGTTATCTAAATATATGATAAGATAGCATTTTGTAGACTTAATAGGTTGTTTAAATCTGATCTCAAATTTATTCCAATCTATCTCTGTTTTTATAAATTCAAATGAATTATAGATCTTCAAATCTATAAATACTTCAGGAGCAATAGCAATAGATTTTGTATAATCTACAATATCTCTGAGGTCTCCTATCAGCCCATCAAATTTAATAGACATTAATTTTCCATCTTTTATATCTTGAATTTCTTTTTCATCCGTAAATTCGTATTCAGATTTGATATTCCACTGCCATCCCTTTTCATTATGAGGTGGTATTCTAGAAGCATTCATAAGAGAAGTAATAGCAGAGGCTTTATCCAATGTAGTACATTGTACATTATCTCTTACTTTAAGAGAATAATAGGCATAGAATTTTGGAGAGGGGAATCTTACATTAGTATCAAATGAAATACCATAATCAGTCTTAGTCTGACCAATATCAGAGCCTTGGTCTATATTGATCTCATTTGTCTTAATATGAATAATAGTTTGAGGTACTTTGAGGAAGTATTCCATATTATGAGTAGCTGCATTGAATTTATATAACACAGGTAATCTGGAATGAGAATTGATATAATGTAAGAATTTAGTTACTTCTAATATATCTCCATCTTTAATACATATCCCAAGAGCATCTTCTGCTAATTGATTCATAAGTTCTTTAGGAAGTGGATAGTCTATATCGTTGTAATGTTTCTGTGTTCCTCCGGCTCTAAATGCCATTTGACACATTTTAGCAATATCTAATTGCATACCTCTACCATTGAATCTCATTCTATAGTTGAAATTCATAAGAAGCATTTCCATAGTCATAGATATGAATAGACTCTTGTCTCTATCTATAAACCATGCATCTCTATAAGTACATCTATTCGTATATAGTAAAAGACCCATATTATGAAGATCTATATTTTCTCTATTAAACGAGAAGTCTAATTCAGGAGTGATGGTGACAGCAGGTTTGTTTACTGCTATCATATCCTTAGTTCTTCTTCGTCTAAATGGATTCAGCATATGTTCTGAATCTAACCATGTTGTCTTAAAAAATTTATCTCCAAATTTATCAAAGAACCAAGCTCTCATATATTCAATACAACAAGAATAGGCTTGATTTACAGAAGGGATTATAAGATTTGTTTTTAAATTGTGTTCATAGCTTTTTTTGAGTTCAAGATTTACTAATTTACCACTATCTTTTAACTCTTCTAATTCTATATTAGATAATATTTTTACATTATCTTGATCCATTTATATTCACACCTCGTTTCCGTATTATAAAGATGTGACAAAAAATAAAAAACAACATAGCCTGCCCAACAGGGCAGGTTATTAAACCACTAATCACTGATATAATATACAATCATTTTTTAAAAGATTATCACTAACGCCATTAAGACGTTAGTGATAAAAAGTGACAATTATCAATATTAACAAAATCATGGAAAAACAAAATCTATATTTATCAGGTAACTATGGATGCAAGGATTAGTCGTTATAGGGTATGTAAAACAAACTATTTTGATATATATATAGTTATACGTAATACTTGAAAAATAATAAAGATATTGCTAAGGGTAGCAACTATACCAGATAAACATTTGGCCTATTTAGATAGCCTAGTAACCACTCTTCGTGGAATCTTTTTATGGTATAGATTTATTTAACTTTTATAAATTTAAATAATTATACTTTTATAAAGTTAGATGTTTAATAACCTTCTATTTATATAATACTGTCGGATATAAACCCTAGAAGGAAAGAGGGTAGTAAATATTTAAAAAGTTAATTTTTTATAGAGTTATAAGTTTTTCAGTTTAGGTGATACGGATTACCTTTCGGCCACAACATAGTTCCATATCGTACTATGCGACAATAAAGTACAGTACTGTTATCGTCATCTCTTATCATCATCTATTTAATATAAAGAGTCTGTTGGATCATACCGCTAAGGTATGGAATCATTAAATTATAAAAGTAAAGTTTCTTGATATTTAAAGAGAAAAGAAACTCTATAAAAGAACCTCTCCTAAATAACTCTATGTTTAATGCTTCCCTAGCAATTTAAAAATAAAGATTAATATGCAAATTCTACTTTGGTAGAAGCATTTACTTCAGATAAAGCAGAATCAATGGTTTCAATATAATTGTTTACCATATCAATGAATTTACGAACCTTTACCCCATCAGCTACTTTAAGAGGATCAAGAATCTTGACTTCATTATCTTTACGAGCCTTTTCTTTTGCTTCATCAATATCTTTAGCTGTAAAGTTTCTCTTCATTTCAACAGGGAACTTTCTATCAAGTTCTTTTTCTACTTCTTCTTCAGCTTTTTCATCAAATTCTTTCTTCTTAAGAATTTCTGTTCCATATTTAGAACCTAAAGAACGAGCAAGTGAACTAAGAACATCAACAAAATATTTCTTTCTAAGAATAGCTTCTGCAATAGTAATTTCTTCTTCTCCTACTTCTTTCCCACTAAATACGTCTTTAATAGAAATAAAAGCAGGTACACGTACCATTGTAGTAGCATTAGCTTTTACTCTAGCAGCATTTAATGCTTTAAAACGAATAAGGAGGGCATCAAATTCATCAAAATATGCAAGAGTATTCTTTTCTGCATCTTCGATACTAAGAGGCCCAATAAACTTATTATAATCAAAATAATAAGAAATAAGATGGAATTGTTTTGCAGAAACGATTTCATTAAGACGTTTTGCAACCAATTTTTGTTCAGAGATTAATTTAGCAATACTCATTGTTTCGGTAGTAGCCATTACAATACCCTCCTATAATAAATACTAAACGTTAAAAATAACTAATTAATTGTATATAGTATTTTTATTTATTATAATAAGCAGCTATGAGATTCTGCTAAATTTTCCCAAAGAACAACTTCATGATTCTTCTTAGCATCGGTATCTTTTTTCCACAGTTCAAATGTCTTTTTAAGATCTATTAATCGTTGATTAGATGACCCTCTAAACTTTAGAGATATATCTTTTTGTTTGATTATAAACTCTCCATCTACTAACACATCACAATTATGGAGAAGACTTTCTGTTCCACTATATCCATAATTTACAAATTTTTCTTTCTTTATTCTAGTTCCAACCAATTCATCTAATTTATATCCAGAATAAACCCATATATTTTTTGTATCTTTAAATTCTTCTCTTATTTCTTCTACAAATCTTCCCAAGCATTGTACATTCTTATGTTCAAATGGTTCTCCACCAAGAATAGATAACCCAGATATATAATCTTTTCTTAAGCAATCTTTAATAAGATCTTTTTCTTTAAAGGTAAATCTTTTACCAAAATCAAAATCCCATGCTTCTTTATTATGGCATTCGGGACAATGTCTTGTACAACCTGATACAAATAAGGTTACTCTGACTCCTTCCCCATTAGCTGTATCATATGTCTTTATTTCACCGTAATTCATAGCTGTCTCCCAATTGAAATATCTAGTGTATCATAAAGATACACTAGATATAGATTATTTAGTTTTATAAATGAAGAACTCTATCGTGGATTTCATTAGTTCTACCATAATTCCACATATTGTTTCCTAAATACCCACAAGTTCTTCTTACAATACTCATTTCTTTAGGATCGTGGTTTCCACAATTCGGACAAGTCCAAACCATTTCACCAGTTTCTTCATTCTTATCTAGTTTAATTTCTCCTTCATAACCACACTTATAGCAGTAATCAGATTTTGAGTTGATTTCTGCATACAGGATATGATCATAAATATAAGAAAGTACTTTCATAATAGCTTCAATATTATTAAGCATACTAGGACTTTCTCCATATGAAATAGCTCCACCTGTACTAAGTTCTTGGAACTGAGATTCAAAGTTGAACTTGTCGAAGATACTAATAGGTTCTGTTACATGAACGTGGTAAGAGTTTGTTACATACGGTTTATCAGTTACTCCTTCTATAACCCCAAAACGTCTTTGATTTGCTTTTGCAAATTTATAAGTAGTGGATTCCAAAGGAGTTCCATAAATAGCATAACCTAAATTTTCTTTTTCTTTCCACTCTTTACATTTTTCATTCATTCGTTTCATAATATCAAGAGCAAAAGGAGTAGCTTCAGGATCTGTATGAGATTTTCCAGTCATATATCTTACAGCTTCATATAAGCCAGCATATCCAAGAGAAATAGTAGCATAACCACCAACAAGAAGTTTATCTATTGTTTCACCAGGTTTTAATCTGGATAAAGCACCATGTTGCCAAAGAATAGGAGCATAATCTGAAGTGGTTCCTTTTAATCTGTTATATCTAACCAATAATGCTTTATGAACTAATTCTAAGGCTTCATCAAATTTCTTCCAAAATACTTCTTTATCTCCTTTAGATGATAAAGCTACATAGGGGATATTAAGAGTTACTACACCCATATTAAATCTTCCCCAATACTTATAATTCCCATTTTCATCTTTCCAAGGAGAAAGCATTGAACGGCAATTATGTGAATTTATACCAGATACATCGAATCTATCAGATTCAGTTTCTACATCATATTCATATTCTCCAATGTTTCCTAAGAATTCTACTGATTCTACAGTATATTCTTTTGAAAAATCGCTTTCTTTTTCATATTTAGATGCAGGAACTGTATCTCCAGGTTTTAAATCTTCTACTGCTATTCTTCCTCTTTGAGTGGGTAACGGATGATCACTTGTAAGTGTTAATACTCTTCCATTAAACTTTACTCTATTCCAACGATTATAATCATCATTTCTTATAAACTTCTTAACTTTTACAAATCCATTTGAAGATGAATCAAAGATAAGCATATTTTCAGGAACAATGAATTCTGATTTGGCTCCTATCAATTTAATCATAGATCCACCATATATAGATACTAATCTATCCCATGTTCTTTCAAATGATTCTACAAATAATTGATTATTAAGCTTATAAGTGATTACTTCTTTCCCAAATACTGCTCCCATTGGGATTACAACGGTTCCTTCTTTTAATTCTTTCATCTTCTTTTCAGAAATATAATCAGGAACCATTCTTTTAGCTGTACATTGAGCTGCCATTATTGTGAGATAGTAATATTCATCGCCTTCATGAATATTATCATCTTGTAATACATAGATAAGTTTGGGGAATGTAGGAGTTACATATACGCCCTGTTTATTCTTAGTTCCTTTGTATCTTTGTCGGAGAGTTTCTTCTATGATCATAGCTAAATCATGTTTTTCTTGTTCATTCTTAGCTTCATTTAAATACATAGATTCTGTGATAAAAGGAGCTTGACCATTAGTAGTCATAAGAGTTACAATCTGATATTGTATTGTTTGAATACCAGATTTGATTTCTCTTTTAAGTCTTTCTTCGGCAATCTCTTTAATCTGCTCTTCAGTAAGAGTAGCACCAGAAATTTCTAATTCCTCTTTAATATTGTTGATAATCTTTTTACGAGATACATCTACAAAGGGAGCTAAGTGAGCTAAGGAAATAGTAGCACCACCATATTGCGAAGATGCCACTTGTGCTATAATCTGAGTTGCAATATTGCAAGCAGTTGTAAATGAATGAGGAGTATCAATCTTTGTTTCAGAAATTACTGTACCATTCTGCAACATGTCTTCAAGATTAATAAGACAACAGTTATGCATCTTTTGAATAAAGTAATCCATATCATGGAAATGAATTAATCCTTCATTGTGTGCTTTTTGAATATCTTCAGGAAGTAAAAGTCGGTTGCTAATATCCTTACTATATTCTCCAGCAATATAATCACGTTGAGTAGAATTAATTGTCGGATTTTTATTTGAATTTTCTTGAAGAACTTCTTCATTCTTGCAGTCGATAAGATTAAGAATTTTTCTATCAAGATCATTAGATTTTCTCATAAGAGCATGTTTATATCGGTAAGTAATATACTCTTTTGCTAATCTATATCTTCCAAGGCTCATAATACAATCTTCTACCATATCTTGAATTTCTTCTACAGATACAGCTCTATCTAATTTAGAGCATTTGTAGTTAATCTTTTCAACGATTTCATCAATCATCTTAGGACTTAATTTATCTGAACCTTCATATGCATTATTAGCTTTATTAATAGCTTCACAAATCTTATAAGCATCAAAATGAACTTGCGACCCATCTCTTTTAATTACATACATAATTTATTTAGCCTCCTAATAGGATTTTTATTTTAGAACCATTTTTGGTTATTCAAATGTATTTATTCCTGTACTAGATAAAAAAATATAACATGTACAAAAATACTATATTTTGTATACAAAACTTATTTGATCTACATTGGGTAGATTATGAAATAAAGTTCATATTATTAATTAATAAAAAAATAAAGAGGACTCAAATGGTCCTCTTTATTTTATTTTTGTTATTTTTTCATTTCATTTGCTGCTTTTCTACCTTTTTCTTCTTGCTATATATCGTAATCATGCATACAGTGAATATGATGATCAAGGTATGAAGCTGTGTAACATAATCTAACACATAATAGATAATGCTACCAACTTTAGCTAAACTGCCAGGTTCTTTCTGATCTTCCATGATAAAGAACATGGGAGTACCATCTTTAGACATGCCTTCATATCTAACTTTCAGGCTGTCAATATGGCCTTCCTGATCAGATAAGAGTCGATGCATCAATGCTTCTTCTTCTTTTGTTTCAGCATGGATGATGACACTATAATCCAATCTTCTATAATCTCTATCATTAAAGTATCTTTCTAATCCTTTATCAGAAAGAACGGCTGTGCAAACACCATTTTTATTTATAACCGCAGGTGCTGCAATATAAGCATCATGAATATCATAATACTTTCCTTTAGAATACTCTTTATTAGCAGCATTCTTATCAGAACTGAAAGATGTTATTATTCTTCCAGTTCTTTCATACTCATAAGTATGAGCTATATTTGCACCTTCCATAAAACCCATTAAAAATGTTCCTACAATAAATACGTAGATAACTAAAATAAGACTAGCAATAGTCTGAACTTTCATCTGGTCATTTTCGATACCAAGTTTATTTGCTATCTTCTTGGTAATGAATATGACCGGCTTAAAGAATAAATCTGCGGCTTTACTAGCTTGAGATTTTTCTTTTTGTACTTCTTCTTGAACTGCATCTTCAATCTTCTTAGAACTGTTTGTCTTTCCATACTCAACGTGCTTCTTTTCTTCCATGATCTTAATCTCCTTTTCAAAATAAAGTTTATAAAAAAATGATTTAATAAACAACGTTGCTGGTGAGTGGTTCACCATATGTTGTTTTCCAATGGGCTTGAACCCACCTCATGTAAATAAGTTTTATCAACTTATTTATTCATTCACTACTATAATATATAATTATAAAAAAAAATAGATTACAGTCCTAAGGCATTAAACCTTAGGACTAAATTTTAGTTATTATCATCAATTTGATCGTCAGATAAGGTATCATCTTTTAGTTCATTGGGAAGGTAAAGAAATACGCTTTTTAAATGATTATTATAGTCATCATAACTAAAAGGCATTTCTTTAGCGTAAATATCCATACGTTTATCAAAACCAGTAGAGCATTCAAATCTCATATTATCAAGAAGAAATACACTATTTCTTACAATAGCATATAATTTATTCTCTACATAATCTTCCATAAACATTTTTATATCTTTGTATCTAAATATATGAACAAGTCTATCTTTTTCTTTTTCATATAAGAAGTATATAGTTGCTTGATCTTTCTTCATTTGTTTGACCCAATCAAGATGATTAGGAAATAAACTCATATACTCAAAAGGAAGAAGATTATCTAAAAAGAAATCGGTTAAAAATTCTTGATCATCTGTAATCTTTCCATAATCTCTTTTAAATACTGTACTGATTTCATTAAAAGGAAGTTCTATAAGAGTTACGCCAAAATCTTTTATATATACATCATAAAACTTTCCAGTACTTTTTAATTTAACAGCATAAGAAGGGGAATAATAATCTGGAGTTCCTTCTTTCATGCAAAAGTAAATAGCACTTATATCAGAAATATTAAATTTGATATCATCAGATGTATCTGTTTCTAAAATTAATTTATCATCTTTAGCTTTTGCTTTAACAAGTCTTAACCACTCTCTAAATTCTAGTTTTCTAGGTTTGTATTTATTTATCTTATCTTCTTTCTTCATATGTTTTATGCTCATATAATATACCCCATTATAAAAAATAAAGGGTGTATTAAAACACCCTGATTATTATTCGTAATCTTCTGAATCAGTATACTTATCATAATTCTCTTTGATAGAATCTCTAGCCCATCCATTAAGATTATTAGGTTTATCATCAAATACCATTATATCTGTGTATTTAAATTCAGGAACAAAATTAGGTGTCCCAGGATTTCCAAAAGCAGGTTCTAATTTATCGTTTTTACTAGGATCGTTATCTACTATATATACAAAAGCAGTATTTTGATCTAACCATTCTATTTTATGTGCAAACCCATGTCTTAATTCACCAGTAATGTCATCATTATATTGAACTTGGTTTTGTATTCCATCACCAACTTCAGGAAGCTGGCTAATGTGTCTATGTAACATTCTAATTCCTCCAAATAAAAATAAGGGTATTGGGAATTGACCCAATACCCAATAAATTAGATTACATTTTTATATTTTTCTTTTAATGCTTTTATCTTGCTCATTTGTTCAGTACTGTAATTATCTCTAGATAATCCAATTAAACTATTTAAGTTTATAAGAATATCTTTGAATATATTGATAGAAGGATTCATCTTTCCATCATCTCTAGAAATACAAAATGCATTTCTAGGAGAGTATACAGCTTCACAAGCATCTTTAAATTCTTTATTATAAATCATAAGAATATTAAGTGTATCTCCATCAAACCTTTGTGTTCAAGTGAGTCGCTAATTCACCCAGTTCTCTTATGAACTTCTCAATCGTTAAATTGAGAGCAGACTATATCACATCCATAATATATGGAGACAAGTACTTCGGGTATGCTTATACCCTACTTCCCGCTACGGAATAGTCGTTGAACCTCTTGATATTAAATCAAGACAGCTGCTTATTAGACATTGTAATCAACCCTTAGCACCTTATAAAGATGAAGATAATGGCAAAAATCAATCAATATAAGGCTTTTGTTTCAGCATAGGTCATCTATAGATTTCTTTCAGAGTTTCCTCAGCATTCACACTTATGATTGCTCATTATGTTGTAGCATCTATAGCTTTAGCCGTTCCAAGCAATTCTCTTGTTATCCACACATGTTACCATATATGGGACCCAACCATTAATCAGCTGCTAACCCATCCAAAGTATACACATCAATACCCATTGTATAATCTTGTGTACAACCTACAACTCTTTTATATACAATCGATTGATAGAAGATTGTAGGATTTCGATTAATTAGCACAGATACACGATTTGTTTTTATTAATTCATTAATAATTTGCAAAACTCTAGGATCTACTTTTAAAGATGCATAATACCAAATCTTATATGCTTGGGAATATGTGATATTATAAGACTTCTTTATGATATTTATAAGTCTTTGTTGCATTAAGATACATAAACCGAAATAAGGTAATGTAATTTCATCCATTCTTAATTTAGCATTGGGAACAATAACTGAACGTTCTGAAAATGCAGTTCTTCCTGAGATAATAGATCTTAAAGTACCTTTTTTACCAGATAAGATATCAATGATTTCTTTTGTAAGCTTTCCTATCTTAGTTTGCATATCCCAAAGTACTTGATTTTGATATTTCTTATTTCTATAAATAGAAAGATCATCTTTATTTACAATAGCTGCAAGTTTTGCTAATATATTAAAATCAGCATTAGTAGATTCAAATGTAAAGTTTGTATTTTCTTGTTTTGAAATTCGAAGTTGAGTAGTATATACAGGAATAGAGTGTATGAATACCTTATCTCTTTCTTTTACTATCTTATCATAGAATTCTTTTTTAGCAGGTTTCTTTTTTCTATAATATTCTATGATCTCATCAAATCTATCTCTAAGACCAAGCATCCCAATTCCATCAAAAGGACCAGTTGTTTCTTCTGATTTCTTTCTTCTTCCATGACTAACCCTTTTAGATTTAGCTTTTAATAAACGTTTATCATAATTCGTCATAGGAAGACCATTTGAATCTAATTCTACTACAGGTTCTATAATTTTTTCTAATGTACTTTTACCTATAAAACTAGATAAGGTAAGATACATCAAAGGATGTATCAAACAAAACTTTTCTTTTAATTTAATCCATCCAAAATAAGTAAAATCTACACCCACAGGTTTTACTTCAGTTCCGCATACAGGGCAAACCCAATTCTTATCTCCAGGAACAGAATAAAATGCCCCTTGAGTACAACCATATTTACAAGAATATCGATCAGAATACGGATTAGGGTCTTGTAATGATTTTCCATATCTAGAACTAAAAATAGAATCAATAGAATTTAAAGTTTGCGTTATCTTCATGGGTTCTTTAATAATAAACCCATGACCATTACTAAGATCTTTCCTACACTCTTCATCAAGATTAATCAATTCAAATTTTGTAAAATAATCAAATATCTCATTTCTAGGGTACTCATTTTCACTATTCCTCATTTTTCTCCTCCTAAAAACGCAAAAAAGATTAATATAAAGTTTTCCTAAATATAAAAAGTTATCAACCAATAGACTATACCAGTCTATTGGTCATATTTATAGTATATATCTAATTATATGATTACATGATTTTTAAACTTTTTATATCTTTCTACTATCCATTCAGCTTTTTCTAAGGTAAGTGTAGCGATCTTTACTCTAGAACTCATCTGTAAATAATCTTTTAAAAATAATATGAATTCATCTTCTGTAATATAACTAGTAAGAGAATCATATGTCTTAAATGCTCTATCTTTAATTTCTTTGCATTTAGTATTCAAATTCAGTTTTATATCCAAGTGATTTTCAATATCACTTTTAATAAGTTCAATATTTATGATATATGTATCTTCATATTGAATAGCTATAGTAAATATGTCTTTCACTATCGGTCTTTCCTTTCATAAATATTATTCAATGCATTATTCAATTCTATTATAAATTCATCTCTTACACTCATAATGTCATTACTGAGAAGAGTTATACCTTCATTGGTATCACTTTGTTTTTCTAGATTAGATATATAAGTGCTATATAAGAATAATAAATTTTTTAATGATTCAAGTATTTCTTTGTCAGTTATATTTACATCTTCACCGTATACATTTTTGTTAAAAATATTTACCATATCCATTATGATAGCTTTTTTAAAATAGTCTATATAATTAGATACTTTTTCTATATCTATAGCAGCTTTAAGAGGTTCTTTCTTTTTAGGAATGATTAAGTTCTTTATAGCTTTAGCTTTGTTTGATAAGAAGTCATTAGCTTTCTTTACAGCTAATAACACCGTATTTCTTTTGATTTGCACATTAGATTTGAATTCTCCATTTTCATTTGTGAATTCATTAAAGCTGTTATAATAATTACTGAATCCATCATCAGTTAATTTATAAAATATAGCCATTTTTATTCCTACATCATTTAGTTTTTTGATATACATAATTTTTGCTTTGCTAAGATTTTCTAAATCTTCTTCTTTACCAAACGGTTCTAATGATTTAGGAAATAGAGTTGTATAAAGATTTAGATAAGAATCAAAAAAAGATACAGGAGTTTGTTCCTCATTAGCTACAGTCTGTACATTTCTATATATGATTTCCATTGTTTCTATATACTTATCTAAATTTATATTATTTAGATCAGCTTCTAGTTGATCTATAAAAAGGTCATCATTAAAAGAATTATTGTTTTCTTCCATTTAGTCAACCTCCTATAAAAATTGGTATTGGCAACATTTAAATAATTTCTTTAATTCGGAAGGGGTTTATAATGAAAATAGAAAAACGTTTTTCTAATAAAATAACAGATCCTAAAGATATTGAATATCTTGTTGGAATCAAAGAAGAAGAATGCACTAAACTTTCTTTTGCTATGGATATGTTTGGTGATTTTGATGATAAAAGAAGATTCAATACATATGATACAGTAACTATCCCCTCTGGATCCTATGGTCCAGAAGGAAATAAAAATATAAATCCTATCAATACCACAGTAGGTATATGGGTTTTTAATAAAGCTTTTATTGAAAAAGAACTGTTTGATTTATTTGGGTACATAAACAAGCCTATTACTAGTAAAGTCTTTAAAGAAATAAATAAAAAAATGTCTTATGCTGTAATGGAAGATAAGTTACCTCTTGATGCTATCAAGAGATATATTATGAAGACAGAAAAATTTCAACCGTATTGTAATATCTTATCTACTTCTATTACAGAAAATATGCTTAGTATTCCTAAAGCTATTGCTAAGAAAAAGCAAGAACTTCTTAAGAAATATGAAAAAGAATTAGCTACTAATGACCCTATTGTGTCTCAGAAGATTGAAAAAGAACTTATTGAAGAATGCAAAGTACTATTAAAAGATGATCCTTCTGTTGATATGATCAACTCTGGGGCTAAAATAGACTGGGGTAATAACTTCAAGAATATGTTTGTAATGAGGGGAGCTTCTAAGAATCCTGATCCTCTTAACCCTAATGGAGACTATACTATTATTAAATCTGATTTTATGACTGGCATAGCTCCTGATGAATATGCTGCATTTGCTGATTCTCTTACTGCTGGTCCTTATGCTCGTGCTAAGAAAACAGCAGACGGTGGTGCTATGGAAAAGATCTTCGTTAAAGCCTTAGAACATTTATATATTCTTCCTGCTGGCAGTGACTGTGGCACTAAGAGAACAAAATCTGTTACTTTAACAAAAGATAATATCGATGATTGGATGTATTCTTATATTGTAGAATCTGGAAATAGATTGGTAGAACTTACATCTGATAATAGAGATTCTTATTTAGGTAAAAAAGTAAAATTTAGATATTCTGGATTGTGTGAATCTGAAAAAGGAATCTGTAATAAATGTGCTGGTAATTTATTTACTAGATTAGGAATTAAGAATGTTGGCGTAGCTTCTTATGTAATTCCTGCTAGTATTAAATTAAAATCTATGAAAACCTTCCATGATAGTACAATAAAAATATTTGATATGGGAGATTATGGTTATAATAAAATATTTGGATATGAATAAAAATATTCTCCATACTCATTTCGAGTATGGAGTTATTCTTTTCATAGATACAAATATCCAAATAAGAGTAATAATATAGGAACAAAAATTATAATAGAACTTAGAATTCCTTCTATTTTACTATCTTTTATCTCTTGATCTATAGCTAAAATCAATTGATCTATATATTCATCAATTGGAATCATCTTTTCCTCTTCCTTTCCTCCCCTATTATTAATAAGTATATTACTTTTTAATTTTTTAATTTCGAGCAATTTATTTTTATTGTGTTGTTTCACATTTACATCAATCCTTTAATAAAAAATACCCATAGGAGATAGTATCTCCTATGGGATTATAATATACAATTTATATTATATGTTTTTTAGAAATAGATTCTATAAATAATATCCCAAGAAGCTCCTCTATCATTTAAGAACTTATTAGGGAAGTTGATTCTTGTAGCAGGCCTGATATCTTGGAAATAAGTAAATCCATCTTCACCTAATTTTTCCCAAGCTAAACAAAGACTGATACAATTAAATCTTGAATCATTAATACCTGTTGTATTAATAAAGTAATCACGACCATCATCTTTAGTTACTACCAAAGTATTTTCAATAATAACTTGAGCAGGAAATTCAGATTGATCATCATAAATAGAAGAATCAATAGGAGTTCCATCTTCTAATTGTTTTCTAATGGTAGGTTCACTATCAAACTTCTTAAAATAATAAGCAATAAACTTTTTATCTGTAAAAGTCTTTTTACCAAAATAAACTTGACGTTCATCTTGATCTAAGTCTTTACCATCAGGAATATATTGGAAAGGAACCATATCTTCAGGTGCAATCCATTTCTTGCTATCTACTTCATATTTTAAAGCAGATTCTCTATTACAACCAGAAGTACCCATACAGAAAAGGGATACATAATAATTATTTAAATAATCATTGTTAGAAACATTTTCTGTATTGTCTAATTGTAATCTATTATTATAAGTAGGTGTAATAAATACTTTATCATGTATATCAAACATTTTCATTGCCATGAATTCAGATCCAGGAATCAGGGTTTTATTATGCCCCCTAAATAATTCCAATCCAGTATCATGGTCTTTAATAATTACTTCTGTTTTAAGACCATTAGGATGGCCTTCTACTAAAGAAACTAATTCATCTGACCCATTGGAAATTACTTCTTCTTTAGGGATATATTTTTCTTTAATATTCACTTTATATCCTCCAAACTAAATTTATTGAACAATTACATATTTGTCTTTGGGTAATCCGCTCTTATCATCAAAATCAAGAGGAGGATTCTTAATCTTAACAGCTTGAGTTAAGCCAGTACAACCAACAAACATGTCTGTGCAAGTTAAGCAAGATTTCATATCAATTATACCATCTATCTTTTTAAGAGAGGTACAACCAGCAAACATCATGGAGAAATCTTCACACTTAGAAGTATTGAAATTGGAAGGAAGATTGATACTTGTTAATTTAATATCCATCGCAAACATTTCAGACAATGTTATTGCTTCACTTGTATTAATGCCACCAAGATCGATATTTTCTAAACTACTATTGTATGCAAACATACCATCCATATTCAAAGCCTTACTTGTATCAAAACTAAGATTAGGAATAGATTTTAATTTACTCATAGCAAACATTGATGTCGTACAAGAAGCTGCTTTTCCTCTTACTGCATTTATTAAATTATTATTTACTGTTTCAAGTTTAGAATATTCTTCAGAAGAAGATACAAAATTCTTGAAGTTGATAAAGTTTGTGCTAATAGTAAATCTAGCATTTAACTCAAATTCAGTTGTATTTGCTGTTACTACAGTATACTTAGTCTTATCTAATCCGCTATTTAAAGCAAAGTCTGTAGGAGGATTCATAATAGCAATATGTTTCAAAGCATCACAACCATCAAACATTCCAGTGCAATTAGTACAAGATTTCATATCAATTACACCATCAATAATTGAAAGGCTTGAACAACCAGCAAACATCCTTGAGAAATTTGTTACATTATTAAAGTTTAATCCACTAAAATCAAGATATGTTACCTTAGCACAATTTTCAAACATAGATTCTGTTGTGGTTGCGTTATTTGTATTTAAGAATCTAACTATCGGAAGAGATGTGGTTTTTTTGCAATCTCTAAACATTTTTGAAAAATCAGATACATACCTTGTATCAAATTGGATTAGAGGAAAATCTACTACTCCTTCCCAACCATCAAACATACCAGATACATTGCATGCTACTTTATCTTTGATAAGAACAATTCTAGGATAATTTGTTAAAGGCATTTTTAAATTAACACCAAAACTCTTAAGATAATCTTTGAAGTTTGTAAGTTTGGTAAATATACTAGCTCTGCCATCAAAACTATATCCATCATAAGCCAAACCAGTTATATTTAATAATCCGTCAAACAATGGTCGTTTATATTCAGAAGGAGAATAAGTAAACTTACCTTGGAAAGATTCTGCAGGATTGGTTTCGATGTTTGTTTTGGTAGATCCACTGATTACTGCATTTATTTCATTAATAAAAGGAGCAAGAGTACCAGCTAAAATAGATTTGTCTAATTGATTTTTTACAAATACAAAAGGATCAGGATTCAATACAATCTCATCGAATGTTTTATAAGCATCTCCAGTAGCTGTACCAGCAATAAGATCTTTATAAATAGGCTCTGACCAGATAGCAAAGTTTCCTCTAAGATCTATAGTAATATATTTCTTAAAGTTATTATAATTAAATACAATATCTTCTCTCATCCAAGGACGAAGATCAAATCTATCTTCTATTGTATTTGTTTCTATATTATAGACTTTATCTGATAATGAGAAATAATCTTGCCTGTCATCTATTTCATTATCATAAGCAGCATCAATAACTCCAAATGTTGTATCCTCATCTCTAGATTTACCCCACTCTATTTGAAGGGTACTATTTTTAGTTAAGAATACTATTTTATATGATTTAAAGAATTCAATCATTCTCATGATATAATTCATTATATCTATTCCTGAATGACCAGCAAAGTCATTGAAGATATATTTACAATCACCCATATATTCATCTAAGATATAAATTATATCATCAATCATGTTTACTATAGTATCTATCTTTTCATCATTATTAGTAATGCCTTTTACTCTATTAATAAATTCATAAAGATATTTGTCTTTATCTTGTAAGAACTCGGTATAAGTTTTAGCGATAGTCCCATTAGATAATTTAAAGTATTCCATATTGAGTTTATAATTCATCAATGCAGAATACATATCGCTCCATACTTTATATTCTTCCCAATCTTGAGCATCCAACATATTTTGACAAATAGTCTGCCTTACATTCATATTTGTTTTAAATATATTCATGAATTCAGCTAAATCTTTTATTTGAGATTTAGGTGTGATAAAATCCCAAATAGGGAATTCATCTTCAGTTCTATGCTTTTTACGAAGATATTCTTTAAGATCAGCTAATGAAGTTCTAAAATTAAATCCTTGAACTATCATAGTCTTAGCAGGATTATCTATTATGAAATCTTCTATACCATTGAATACATAAGTGAGTACACTCATAAATATAAATAAGTGAGCTAATTTAAATTGATGAGTTGTAGATAAAGAAGGAATCTTAACTAAAAGTTTTTCTTCATAGAATTGATCATCATACAACATGCTATAGAAATAACTCATTTGAGTAGAATATTCGGATAAATCCATAATCTGAGTAATTCCATAGTATTTAGTTCTAGCATAGTTCCATTGTTGTTTATAGATCTCATCTTTTACCAACTGATGATTATTCTGTTTATAATCTACACCATCCCACCAACCATCTCCTTTAACCATGATATCATAGTCACGATAGTTATTAGGATTCTTTAATTTATCGCTTACATAAAGTTCATTGATAGGAACTTTACAGAATTTAAGATTTGTGGTAGCTGCATAATCTTCTTCATATACATATCCTACAGAAGAAGTGCTTCCTCCATTTTCAGAATAGATATAATGAACAAGTATCCCACCACTGTATTTTACTTTAGCTTCTTCAGGGTTGGTAAAATACATGCTTCCATTAAATACATTATATTCTGATTCATCAATAAAGTTATTATTTGCATCTGTAACAAAATACAACCATTGATTTTCAAAATAATAATCAAAAGGAACCTTGATATCTAAATATCCATCTTTACCAATATTTTCAATAGAAGTTAATAAAGGTCTATTGGTTAATTTAAACTGAGAATTGAGTTCATAGAACTTATTATAGATAAACAAAATATTCTCTGTAGTATCTTCATTAGATACTTGAGATTTATTGAATCCAATATTAAAATTATCTATAATATCCAAATCAGAATTGCTGTGTACAGAATTTTCTGAAATTGATAAGAATCCTTGCCCTGTTTGTAAATAAGGGAAGAAAGGATATTTAATATTGAAATCTACTTTGTTTCTATTAAAAATAGTATAACTCTTTTCTGCTAATTGAAGAGTGTATTCTGTATCTCCATTATAGATATAGGTAATATTGACTTTCTGATTTTTCTTCAAATAGTATTTAGATCTTAAGATACGTATATTTGATTTAAGTTTATTAATCTTAAAATCAGAATCTTCTAATAGAGTTCCATCTATATCAACTACTATCTTATTTCCCTTAGTAATAAAATTATCTATAGGAAATTCTATAGGAATGATATATTCTTTATCTCTAGAAGCGATAAAATGGGTCATAGCTACTTTGATATTACTATTCTCTTCTAAGGTTCTATCTTTATCCATATAAACTAATTCTACTACAACAGAATCTCCCTTATGAAGAGCTAATGTTTCATTTATAAGAGTGATTCCATTATTGGTAACAGAATACCAAGTTTCAGGAAGATACTTATCTAAGTATTTAAGATATACCTTATATCTAGTAGAGATATAATTCTTGAATGGGAATTCTACATTGAAAGTCGTTTGATAATTTTCATCTGCAACTATAACAATTTCTTTCTTCTTAAGTTCTATCTTAGTACAAATAGAATTAGATGAATAGATAAAATTAAAGTCTATTACTGTATCTTTAGGATAGGATTCATTAAATACGATATAAGAAACACCAGATTCTATATCGATCTGTACTTCATATTTATTCTTAGATATGAATCTATTTCCAATAGTTACAAAGAATTTATTTTCATTAGCACAATAGTTTATAAAAGGTTCTTTTATAATAAACTTATTTTGATTTTCTTCAGTAGCGATAGTGCTAAATTTATCAAATCTTATACCTGTAAATTCTGAGTAAATAAAGATACAATTTACTTTCTTACCAAGCGTATTTATCTTATCATTAATATGAAGAATATTGTTTTGATCAATTTCATAAGTATTAGGTGATAAGAATATCGAATCTACTGTTACAATCAACTGATTTCCTTTTAGGAAGAAATTATTAAAAGGAATAGGATTAAGATCTATAGAATTTGCTCCTTCAAAACTTTTAACCTTAGTCTTGAAGATATATCTATTATCTATATTAAACTTAGTAGAATCTGTAGTCTTATCATAATAGAAATCATACGTTAATTCTTTTTGTCCATCTAATACATTATTAAAGAATCTTACTTTGTTATAATCATAAATTTCATAATCTTCATTTTCTGTAAGAACTTTATTATTTACTCTTATGAATAACAAATTTCCTTTTTGGAGATAATAATCAAACGGGAAAGGAATAATACCAGTATATTCAAAAGTAACCGTAGAATTTATGGTATGAATTTCTTGACCTTTGATTCCATACATAACTTCAGAATTTAAGTCATAAACTTTGATAGAATGTAAATAATTAGCAGAGCCTTTTATCTCCTTCATATCTAAGTTTACATAATCTGCTGTTTGTACATTTACTCTGGATCTAATATCTTTATTAGCAGAGTTTCCAGCCAAGTTTGTATAAGCACTAATATCATAAATACCAGCACCAGATACAGCGGTAGATCCCAATCCACTTGTAGTGTGGAGAGGATCTAAATCCATCATATCTACATCTCCCCATAAAACATCTTGAGAAATAGATGTTTTATCTTGAGAAGGATCTTGCCCAAATAAAGTCAAATCGAACTTTATTTTATTGATAGATGCTATAGTAGAAGCAGCAGCCATTCTAGCTTCTAAATTATTAGAAGCTGCAGGTTTCTTACCTTCTATCATATATTTGATATTCTTATTATTGCTATAAATATTAGAATCATACAATTCAATATCTTTAGGAACTGCATATTCCTTCGGAGCTGTAGTTATATCTACTGTAATATGCTGCTCTTCTAGATCCTTATTATAGTTTCCTTTTAAGACCTTTTTAGATTTCCATTCAAACTCATCATGAGAGTTTAATAATCTTTGTTTTAAAAGATAATACTTAAAAATCTTAATATTATACTTATTCTTAGTATCAAATAGCTTGATAAGATTAAGCATTTCTGTTGTAGAAGATTTGTATTTACAAAGATTATGAATATTTCTACAAAGAGATTTTTGGAAATTTATAGGAATTTCTCTATAATATGGAACTCCATACATAGAAAAGATATATTCTATACATCTTCTATCTAATAGATCTTTTTTAATAATATGAGCTTGTACATCTACAAGCATATCTATCATTACAGAGAGAACAAGATAAATTACCATCATATCATGGTAATTAGGCTCTTCTAATTCCATAGCATAAGAATATACAGTTTCTATAAGGAATCTTCTATTTTGTGCATATTTAATAAGAAACTCTTCCATTACATTAGAATCAACCATTGTTTCATTAGGATGCCATAATATCTGGAAGTCAAGTTTCTTTCTTATTTCATAAATATTTAAATCATAGATTTTATTTTTAAGATATTTATGTTCTGGATATGTAAGGAGAATAGAATCTAGAATTCCTAAATCATTTAATTCTTTAATAGACCCATTAGGTAATTCATGCATGAAAGTTAAAGATCTATCATAAGAGAATGAATCAGGAAACATAAATTCAAATTCAGATATAGGCAATCCCCATTCTCCAATAGCAGGCATACCCATAAGATTTCTATAATACTGATTCAATTCCTTATCATTCATATAAGTATCGATATACCATTTTCTAAGCAATTCAGTAAGCTTAGGGGCTATATTTTCAGGTACTCTATATGATCTCCCAAATTCTTCATAAATAAAAATTTGGTGGTTGGTCATTCCAGCTTCTATCATAATATCTCTAGGATATTTGATATTGTCAAACATAGGAAGTTCGACATGGTTTTCTATACAAGAAATATATAATGATGCATTATATAAAGAATCTTTTGTTTCATATTTATCTGCTTTATTCTGCTCTTTTATAACGCAATTATATGCTAAAATCTTAAGATTATATAGCAATAAATCGATGAAAGGGTTTTGAGTAGATAATTTATCCTCAGAGAATTCAAAAGGCATAATTACTCTCCTTCCTGCCTGATTAAAGTATTTAATCTGATGTTTTCAAACAATAATTTTAAGGACTTATGCTCTAATTTAAGCGTGCAACATATAAATAAGTCACTTTATATATTAAAAAGAAGGGAAAATATAGAATGTATACCAATACTAATCTATTTCCTAATGTATTTGTAGAAAATAAAGAGAATAATCCAATTTTAACCTCTCCTAATGCTGAATTTGATATACAATTTGCATTAACTAAAGAAGGTTCTTATAACTTAGAGGAGTATAAGGCTTTCTTAGATTCTGCTATAAAAGAATTCAGACATAGTAGAACTTATAAACATTATAAGGCTTACTTATACTCTATAGGATTAGATTGTTGCCAATTCCATCCAAATATAACTGCTGGCAGTGAAGAAGGGGAAGAAATGGCATCATTAGAAATGCATCATTGTATGCTAAATATATATGATATTGCAGTTATCATTACAGAGCATATTTTAAATACATATGGTGCTATAACAGAATTTGATTTATCTGATTTGCTTAGATATGAGCATACTCAAAATAGAATTCCAATCGTAATGCTTTGTAAAACTTGTCATCAAATGTATCATCATAAGTCTTTATATGTACATCCAAATATGATATTTGGTAAATGGTGGGAACTTATTGAAAAGTATCATAATGGGTTAAATAGAGATATTGCTTACAAAATTTTAAATTACTTAAACAATAGTTTAGATGGTAAATTTAAATATAAAGAAGAACAAGCTAGTAAGTTATTAGAACTTAGAGACAAACTATACGATTGGTCTACTAAAATGGGAGGGTAAATCCACATGATTAATCTCTATGATAAATACACTTATATCAAATTATCTATTAAATCTTTTTTTGGTAAAATAGCTAATAAAATTTCTAGATTTAGATCTTATCTACTTTACTCAATAAAAAATAATAAAGCTATCACTATATTTCTTATTGCTTTTATATTAAGCATTGTTCTTGATGATAAAGTGTTTCCTTTATTATGGGGAACTGTTATTTATTTATTGACGTTATGTAGGGAAGTATTAGATACAAAAAAAGAAAACAAGAAGATCGATTTAGTTTCTTTTGATGAATATACAAAATTAGATAAAATATTAGATCAATATGTACAAGAGTGTTTTCTTAGAGATGTGGCTCCTTTCAATTTAGAATCAATACAGAATGAAAAAATAACCAATTCCAAAGCAGAAAATAAACTTATTAATGAACTTAAAGATAGTTTAGCATCTAATATGTCTCCTTCTCTTAGAAGAAAGATTGAACTTTACTATGGAGAAGGAAGAGTAGAATATATCTTATCTATTAAATGCTTAACGTATATTACAAGTATTGCTGCTAATTCAAAACGAGCAATCTATAATATAAAACCTTTAAATATACAATAAAAAAATATACCCATAGGACTTACATCCTATGGGTTTACTTTCTCTTAAAATATTCATTCATAAATATTTTGTATAATTCACGAACTATCTTTTCATTCTCAGATATATCTACAAAGGATATATCTGATTGGTTTAAGGCATTAGCATAGAAAGAACTATAACCACTTTGGAAAACTCTATATAAGGATCTAGAGTTCATCTCTCTATAATACTCTATATCTAATAACTTATTTACATATTGAAGATAGAAATCTTTTATGGTATTGATACAATCCTGTATAGATCCAAACTGTGCCATATAAGCAACATATAACAGGAATTGTATCATATAATTCTTATGGATTATAGGAACTTGTTCACCCATTCCTTTTAATCTAAAATATTCTAACCTTTGATCAGAAAAGTATAATAGATCCATATTTGGCAGTTTATAAAAACTGGTATATTCTTTTTTCATTTTAAATTCTAGATGATCAGAGAACTTAGTATGTTTGATAATCCTATCTATTGTTGTTATAGAATCTTTATCTATATATAAAACTTCTTCTTCATTTAAATCATTCTCTTTGAAGAATCTTTCTCGTATTAGTTTAAATCCATTGGATAATCCTTTTGCTATTTCTTTATTATCTCTTTGAAGTATACCTACTGATATTTCTCTTTCTTGTTTAGGCATATTAAAATATTTAGTATATTGATCTTTGGTTATAAATCCAGTATCTAATAAAATACTTATGTTTGCTTTAGATAGATCATACTCTCTTATGTGTTTATTTATAAGCCAACCATAAGGAGCTACATATCTATCCTTTAACCAAATTCCCATTATAATTCACCTTTTAGTTCTAGGATTCTTAGTTCCTTTTCTTGTTGATAATTATATAGAAGTTTGCTAGGATCTATAAAACTTTTGATCTTATTAATATCGATCATATAATTATTAAATCCTTCTTCTGTATTAAAGTTAGAATTTGCAAACGAATCGATATCATCTATATCATTTATAATATAACTTTGAATAGAATATCTTTGCTGAATAAATTTGATCAAAGAATCAACTACTACTTCAACATAAGGATTTGAATGATTTGTAATAATTATAACTTCATCCATTGTTTCTACAAGCATCATAATTTTCATGAGCATTGTAAATGAATTTTGATTAGTTAGTAGCTGAAATGCATACTGCCTATCAAAATCTAAAGTATATTGATCATCATTGAATGTAAAAGCAAATGATAACCTTTCAAATACGTTAGGTAAAGGTTCTAAAGCTCTAGCCCATTCACCAAATTGTATAACAGAATAAAAATTGAATACAGGTACTGCTCCAGATTCTGATTTCATCTTTACATAGTTTAAAAGTTCTTGACTATTTATATTTATAAATTCTAATTTCATAAATATCACTCCTTTCATAATCATAATATATACTTAAATAAAAAAATAAAGAGAACTCATAAAGAGTTCTCTTATATCTTATTTCTTGTCAAAAATGTCTTCATTGATATCAAGCTCTAAATCAGCATTGATCTTTTCATTTGCAATGATAATGGGGCTCTTGCATCTATAATTAGATTTTACTTCTTCCCTTAATTGTTCTAGATATTTCATAGAAGTTATGGCTGCATCATGCAAACTACCAGGTTGATAATTTATGTCTGATAATAAAATAGACATGGATTCATGAGTAGGAGCACATTGTGCAGGCATTATCATTGCATATTCATATTTATTTATTTTCCCATTAGAGAAAAGAACATTAGCAATTATAAAATCTGTATTGATGTTTCTAACATGTGACATAGATTTGCTCTTATACGGGTTAATAAGGATACCAAAAGTTACACAAAAGAACTCAGCAAGGGTATCCAAGATATGGAACTCAATATCAGGTTCATAATCTGTATATAAGAGAATATCATTTCTTTTTATAAAATTTCTATGCCCATATAATACTTGTAAAATATTTACAATAGATTGTTCTCTTCCTTTATCAGAAAGATAGGATAGATAGATTGATCTTCCCATATTAGGATTTCCATCTATATAAGCAGTTATAGATGCAGGAGGAGGTAGCAAATCTGACATTACAACAAGATTGGGAATATTCATAAATCTTGCAGAATCTTCTACATCTACAACTGCTATAACGCAGTACCCCGATGCCAATGCATCGGGGATAGCTCCTGCGTCATTACTAGAATTCAAACTACCTTCAAATAAACAATCATTATAATTCATCGGCAGTTGTCCCATATGTATCATCCTTTTTGAAACCGAAGTCTACATAACGATCTGTATATTCTTTACAAATTTCCATCATTCTAGCAGGTGTGTACTTATCCTTAAACTCATCTTTGAAAGAACCATATAAGGATGAAGCTACAGAACTTTTAGCTTCTTCTTCACTTTCATAATCTCCTTCTACATCTTTCAGTTTAGAATCCAAGAAAGTTAATACATCATCTGATAACATTGTTTTGTCTCCTTCAGTTTCTTTATTAGATTTTCCATTGCTAGGATATAAAGAGCATTCGATTACTGTTGTCGAATAATTCTTTACTACAATATCAAAACATTCATTATTTTTTACATCGACAGTCTTTGTTACAGAAACATTGACCCCTTCAAAGTCACCATTATTGATTCTGGTTAAATCTTCTCTAACTAATTCTTTGATATCATTAGAGAGTGTAGATATCGTTTCATCTAAATTAGAATCGGTGGTAAAAGTACCATCAAATTTATTGATGATTTCTTCTTTTAATTTTTGATATGTTTGTTTTTCTCTCATGGTGTCAACAAGACTAACACCAATGATTCCACTTACAACATTTTCTGTACTAGACTTGTCTCTTAATGCTTCTTCCTCTTCCTTAGTTAATGCTTTTACAGGATAGAGGTTTTCTTTTTCTTTATCATCGTTATTGAACTTTTCTAACTCTTCTTTAGAAACTGATTCATTGATGATATTTTGGATACTAAGTTTTTCAAAATCAGAAAGTTCTTTCTTTTCTTCTACCATTACTTTAGGAAAGTTTTCTTCTTTCTTAGTATCGAGATTTACTTCATATTTTTCTTCTTCCCTATGACGTTTAGGATGAAGTGTTACATTTGCTTTGATTTCTTTTTGTTGTTCATACTGAGATTTGATACCATGTTCTTTTTTGTATTCTTCATCCATCGGTTCATAATAGATACCGAGGATTGCAGCAAGTCTTAATGTAGATTCAGTACCACATTTCTTTTCTTGCCTTTTTAAGAAATAGATGATATCATTTTTGATATCTTTAGGATAGTAGATAAAAGTTGTTGTTTCTAAAGGCTTTTCAGTAAATTTTTCATAAATTTTCTTTTTAGCACCATCGTTATCAAAACTACTATCACTTTTTCTAGCTACTGTAGTATTCTGAGGATTATGCTTTCTTTCACTTAATACAAACTTGTTTTCTACTTCATTTACTTCTGTTTCATTATAGAATCTCTTAACTATTTTGTCTCCTCTTTTAATGAAGACTTTCATCGTGTTATTAAATAACGGCATCTCATTATCCCTCTTTCTCGTATTAATAATAGATTCTTTATTATATTCTATAGCTAGACTTCTAGCAGAATATCTGGTACCGCACTTAGTACAAACTATCTCTGACATACCTTTCGAATAATCATAATCTAAATACCCATCACATTTTTCTTTTGTAATAGGATCTACAAAAGAGCATCTAAGTTTTGTATAGTCAACCTCAAACACGTAAGGATAATCCAATATAACAGGACCAAACCCTACTCTTAACCCCCAATTTTTATGAAAGTTTCCTCCTATATCTTCCATAATATAACCTCTATCAAGTATCAACATGATAAAGTCAAATATATCACCAGTATAAACGTATTTAAATTGATAAGAAGTCATAGTTTCAACACGTTCTACTAATGACATTATTCCATCAGGAGTGACATCAAAGGTTTTAGTACAAAAAGGTTTAACTACTTCTTGCAATCTAAACTCAGAAAGATTATCTCTTTTACCAACCCTATCTGATGCTATTTTTATAACAACAGAAGGATCATATTCAACGTAGAATGTTCTTCTATTAGTACCAGAGGCTAACGGTTTTATTCCGAGAGGAGATAAGATCTCATTCACCATCTTATATTTCTTAGAAGGGGAATTCATCAATCTAACACTATCTACCACTTGTCTTACCTGTTCTATGATATTGAGAGGAACATATGATATCAATGGAGGTTTTGTCATTTTGTTCCAATCTGATATTGTGAATTTTAAGGATTCGTTATAACTAGTTAGTCTATTAATAGTTTCTAATCTAGCTAATATCCCTTTTCTTTCTTTAACATTCATAATTCCTCACCACCTTATTTGTAAATAGGTTTCAAGGGAATGTTTCCTCTACTATTTTCACAATAATCCATGAACAGTTTCTTTCTCTTCTGGTACTCTTCGGAAGTGCTTATATCCACATAGTTAGAAGGTAGTCCATATTTAGGATCTACAGGTTTAGCATCTTTAAAGATACTCTTGCTCCTGTCAAAGTTTCTATTTACCAATTGATTACCATTCCCAAGCTCTAATAAAGCTTTTCGATATTCAAAAGGATTTTGCATTATAGCTTCTCTTTGACCTTCTCTTTCTTGATCCTCAATATTCATCATAGATAATTCATATAATGCTTGAGGAACTACTTTTGTGAAATACTCCCTAGTGTTATGAGATTCTTGAAGAGAATTACCGAAAATCCTACTAAGGATTTCCTGTTGTTTTCTTCTAATAGAATAACAAATTTCTTCAGAGCTTATCGGTTTAAGACTATTAATCTTTTGAATATTAAGCTCTAACATTCTATCCTTGTATTCTCTCTTTCTTGCTCTCATAGCTTCTTCGGGACTCATACGTTGTCTAACTTCATTTGAATTCTTACCAAACCACCATTCATCAAACTCTTTATCGGTTTTAGAGCTCTTAAAGATATGGCGATATAATTCATATTGCTGTTGTTGCCTCTTTTGTCTTACCCTGGCTTCGTGATAATATACTTGGATAGGGTCATAAATGTTATATGACTCATTTTCAACTTCAGAGAGTCTTTTCTTTTCTTCTCTCTGTCTTCTTATTGTTTCTTCTGTAACTCCTTGCAACTTCTTATTATATTCAGCAAGTTGCTTTAATCTCAATTTCTTAACTTCTACTTCTAATTTTACGAATTCATACTCGCAAAATATCAATCTTTCTTCTTCACTCAGCTTACGACCTCTATCATAAGCATATTCATATTCTTCCATCTCTTTATACTCTATTCTAGGAGTCGGATTAACTTTGCTTTCCTGATCAGCAAAATATTCCCTTCCACCTTCCTCTGTTTCATCAAATTCAGGAAGAGGTCTATTCCTATAAGGAACTCTATAATCAAGATATCCATTTTCATCTTGATTCTTTTCTTCTAATTCTCTATACTCATTTAGTTTACTCTTAATTACTTCTACATATCTTTCATATTCTTCTCTTGTAATATCAGGAATAAAGAACTTTATGTTATACAATACAGTGGCTATCATTGTATTATATACTGATATCTCTTCACAAAGCTTCTTTTGTTCCCTTTTATCTCTTAATTTTAGAACTAAAGGGTGTTCATCAGGAACCTCTAATCGAGTGGTATCTATTCCTTCAAAATCAAGCATATCTGATAATTCATCATTTCGCTTCTTTAGTTCTTCTTGAGCTTTCTTTAATTCCTCATAATCACTAGATAATTTTTCTTGTTGTTTGTTGTCCCCCTCTTCTACTTCAGGCTCAATAGGAGTTCTTATTATATGAACTTGAAGTCTTTCTACATAATTAGTAAAATTTCTCTCAAAGTAGTCTTTATAAGGCCCTTTAGCTTCACGATCACGTTCTTGTGCTTCCTCATATTCTCTTCTTTGAGATTCTGTCATTATAAAAGCTCTTACAGCTCTTCCTTCAGCATAATCTTCTTCATCGGGCTCCATAAAATCAGTGGAATCTGAATTATAATACATTCCACCTGTATAACCTGTAAATTGATTATCAAAAGGCATTTGATTTCCATACCATGTTCCATTCATCTGAGGATAAGTAGGAACAGGAGGAGGAGCATCAGGAACTGCAGGAACTATACCCATCTGACATTGTATGTTGGGATTGTTGAAAGGATTATCATATCCATAAGGATTATATGCATTTCCTCTCATATAAGAAGCGGGATTGCTAAAATCAACTATATTCCCAGGTTCTTCATACATAGTAGGATTTATCCTTCTAGCTTCTAAATTTTGTTGCATGGCAGCATTAGCTTCCATTTGATCTTGCATTTTCTTTTGTTGGATTGCATCATTAAATAATGTAAACATTAGTACCATCCTATCCCAGGATTGGGAATAAATGAACCAGTTCCTATATTATTAGGATACATATTAGGAATAGGTTGCTGATAATAATTATTATAGTTAGGATTGGTCATAGCAAGTGCAGGATTGATGTTTTGAAGTTCTTCTCCTTCTATCTCTCCATTTGCTTTAATAAACTTTCCATTTACCATATTAGGATGATAAGATCCTCTCTTTACATCATTGAAAGATATTGAATTACCATAATCATCGAATAGCAGAATTCCATCATTTTCATCTTTCATAACAAGATCTTCAGGATTCAAACAATAAGACCCATTTTGTAAGTCATCTGATGAGAAGTTAAACATTTGAGAAGATTCTAATTTTTCTTCAGGATTGGTATCTTGTTTAACTATATTATCATTATAAGATGCTGTTTGAAGTTGGTTGTATCCTTCTTGTTTAGGTTGTTCGATCGGATGTTCTGCATAATACTTTCTTTTGGCATCTAACACTTTCTGTTGCTTTTCAATCATTCTCTTATTATATACAAGATGAAAGAAATTTGTTACTTTTGCATTGTATTTACAAGATTTATTGACAGGTACTAAGGTTCCTGTTATTTCATCAATCATCAATTGTTGGTACGGATACATTTTAACAATTTCATCTATACCACCACATTCTTCAATAAAATCATTTATCCAAGGATCTGAGTCAAGATCTATATCTGCACAGATATAATTGATCGATCCATCTTCTAATACTTCTGAAATAGCTCTTTCTCTAAGTACTACATTACTCATCTCTACTTCACCTCTTAGTTATACATTTATCAAATACAAATAGTCTTTTACCTCTTTAGGATTAGGGTACCATACAACAGGATAGTTTTTCTTTCTGGTATCAAAATTTTTCAACTCTCCAAGATTGATAGTACGATTTAACTTAGATCTAGTATAATTATCAATGTAATCATTATACTTTGCGATATCGATCTCAATATCTAACGTAGTTGTTATCTTTTGAGTATCGGGAAAATTATTAGCATGAAATACTTCATGGAACTTATTCATGCTATCTATTTTGTTTGTTTTTATGTGTCCAGGTATATGGTATATAGATAACTTAGTGTTTGAATGTAATATCATTCGTACTATATCTAAAATTAGTTCTTGATTAGACACAGGTTTCTTCTTACTACCTATCCCACTAGTCATTAAAGTATAACCAACGGCATTTTGGTAATATTTAAAAAACCACTTTCTTAAACCAAATACAGAAATCTTTGAATCTGAAAAGATATTCAAAAACAAATCCGTATCTTTGTATTTCAGTGCATCTTCTACACCCATTCTAATAGCATATAGTTCTGCATAGTTTACAGTAGCTTCTACTATATTATATCCTTGATTAATAACTGTTCCATTTATTGTAGTCACAAATCCAGGACAGGTTAGAAACTGTTGATGAGGAGTTCCAGGATTTATTATTTTAGTAGATGCGTCTGTAAAGATATTTACTGCATTTTTATAAAATAGCATAGATCAAAATCCACCAGCTTTCTTATATCTATCTTTATTTGATAAGATTTCTCTTATAAGATCATTTATCTTATCTTCAGTATTTTTTAATACCATTAATCCTTGTATTCCTTCTCTCTTTTCTATTTCTGCTACTTTCCTTTTTACAAATTCTAAATAGTAATAATAAGATTCTAATACTATCTTCTTATCCTCGCAGGATCTCAGAAAAGTTACAAATTCTTTATCCTTATAATTAGGATCAGATTCTAATATAAGCTGGTGTAAGATAAATATACTTATCTCATGAATCATATATTCATTTTTATTTGTCTCCATTTTTATATTCTCCTTTTAGTTATTATTATATAAAACGATACTTAAACTTTCATAATAATAATATATAATTTTATACAAAATTAACCCAGAGCTCAATTAAGAGCTCTGGGTATCTTATATTTATTTTTTAATTTTAGAATAGTTAAATTCTTTTTCATCAATTCTTCCAGCCGTTAATGGAGAATTAGGGTCTTTAGGATTGATGGTAGAAGCATAAGCCATTGTATTTAGATTGCCTCGTCTATCTAAAGCAAAGAATACGATATACTTTTTATCTATAATACAAGGATATACATATTTAGTTCCTTCGCTTGAATTTATAGGATCTTGAATAATTAGCATATAAATCATAGCATAGAATTCTTCTCTATCTAAAGAGAATAAAGCACTACGATAAGGAGCTATACCTTTACTTTCATAAAAGTCTCTGTATAATATATCTAACCTACGTCTAATATTTAAATATCCTTCATGATAATCTACACGGTACGGATAGTTATAAAAATCTTCCTGATATTCTTCTTTATCTGCTAAAAGTTCAGAAAGAGATTTTTGAATTCCTGCATTCATCTTACATTTTCTATTGAAAATAGATTTTGCAGCCGCCATCTCTTCAATACCTGTTTTAATTATTTCAGGACTATTAGCAAGGTCATTTATTGCAGAGAATAAACTATATCCTTCATTTATAGGTTTAGGTGAAATTTGTTTAAAATACATTTCTACACCTCATTATGTTTTTATTAGTGTACAATTTCAATTCGTTCTACAGGGATACCAAGAGATCTGTAATTTTCATTAACAAGCCATTCAGGAGGATTCTTGATTTGTACTTTTATATCATCAGCAAGATTGAATCCTCTGAAGTCAATACATTCATAAGAATTATTTACACTGCTAAGATCGAATACACCCTTAAGAGAAGTCATCTTCATAACATTTCTTTGAATAAACAAACCAAAGTTTGTTACTTTAGAAGTGTCCCATCCAGTAAGGTCTAATTCTTTAATACCACAATTTCTAAATGCACATCCCATATCTGTTACATTAGATACATCCCAGTTAGACAAATCTAATTTATTAACACGACAATCACCAAAGATATATCCAATGCTTGTTAACAAGCCACCCTTAGGAGGTCTATTGAACTTGAAATCTTGGAGCCATTTATCAATGTAATTATAATCGCTAGAAGTTGATTTTCCTTCTGCAATTTCTCCAGTATAGAGGTTGATGAACAAAGGAATATCATAAGTAGCACCAAAATCATCAGGCTCTGTTTTCTTAAATCCATAAATTACTGAATTAATACCGAGGCTATCAAATGCTCCATAAAGATCAACTGCATTGCTAAGATCGATATCTTCTAAACCTGTAATTTTACCAGCAAATACTCCAGCATTTAATAAGCCTTTGATATTTTCGCTACTAGCAACAAGATCACCAAGAATAATTTCCTTGAAATAACTTCCACTGAAAAGTTCACTAAGACTTCCAGCATCACTAAGATTCATATGTGTGAAATCAAGAGTAAATTCTTTATCAAACTTATCTTTCTTATTATATTTATTAAAGAATTCCAATGAGTTTACTGTACTAAAGGCACCACTAATATCAGCACCTTTTTGTAACTTCATATGATCTATGATATTTTGAATATCTTCTTTATTATTAAATAAACCTTTGTATGCACCATAGTAATCATAGCACATAAGATATCTGGCACTTTTGATAAGACGATCTTTGTTAAAGAAGTCTTTCATTACACTCTTAGCATTTTTAAGTCTATCAATAGAATCTCCATCAGGGAAGTTCTTAGAGAACCAGTTATCATCCAATTCAAGACCTTCTTCTACTTCTGAAGGTTCTTCATAAGAGAGAATATATTTGTTAGAATTAACAAAAGTAAAGGCTTTAGGATTTTCAGATTCTTGTTTAGCAAATAATTGCAAATCAAAGTTAATCATTATTATAACTCCTATTCTATAATTTCATACTGGGATTTTTCTAATCCACTAAGAAAGAATCCATTGGGAGGATTCTTTATTTTTAAGTTCCTTAATTCTTTACATCCAACAGATGTATTGATTCCAAACATTCCAGAATATTTGATACATGATTTCATATCTATTATACCTTTAATCTTCTTTAAACTTTTACATCCATCAAAAAGTCTAGTAAAATCTTCTACTGAACTTGTATCCCAATTAGATATATCTATCTCTTCTAAAGATTCACATTCAGCAAACATAGAATTTATACTAGTTACTTTTTTATTTACTAAAGTAGATATTCCATATATAGATTTTAAGTTCTTATCTCCATAGAACAAACCATTCAAAAATTCTATAGGAGAACCTTTTTCCATATTCCATGGAGTTAGATCTAAAATAGTTGCATTTTCTAACTTAGCAAAAGTTCTTGTAAAGGCATATTTATCCTTGATAAAATTGATATTGATCTTTGAAATAATATTGTTTATTTCTTTATTACTAAAATTTACACAAGGACTAAATAGGTTGATCATGCTGCTAGCATAAACAGTATTATCAAATAATCTTTTAGATTTGCTTTTAGACTCTTCTAAAGAGGAGATAAAATTAATATCTTCAATATTATCAGAAAACCAGTTATCTAATTTGGTAAGATCAGGATTTTCTTCATCCTCTTTATAATACAAGAGTACATCTTTATCTATATTTGTAAAAAATCTAGGATTAGCTTGAGATATCATATCTTTATCTCCTCTATATTTTATCGTGCTTTATATTTATCTGTTGTAGAAAGGAGCTGAATTGCACTTTCTTTAGTATATCCATTATTCAAAAGATAATCGATATCATTCTTTTCATAATCCATACCATTAGGAGCAATCATAGATTTATCATAGGCTTTTGTATACTTATCACAACCAGCTAATGTTTCAATTGCTAATTGTTTTGTATATCCAAGGTTCATTAAATAATCGATATCGTTTTTAGCATAAGGTCTTCCATTAGGACCTACTTCATCTGATTGCATTTCTGTTCCATTAAGTACAGATTCAGTAAATTTGTGAGCTCTAAAGTAATTGGCTTTTCCTCTAAGAATATCTCCACCACGATGACCTGTAGTATCCCAAGGATTATAAATAGGAGATTCTGCAGTTCCTAACACTTCAAGATCCCAACGTTCTACAGAATGTTTAGGTCCATACATATTATTTGCATATCCATTGTAATCAGGATAATACAAATCTAACCCATCTTCATTATCTGCTGCTTCTCCATGAGTAAGAACATGTTCTTTATCAATAGTTAAATCTAAAGCATCAGCTAATAAACAAATCACTTTAGCCATAGAGTCTATTTGAGCATCCGTAGGAGGATAATCTCCAAGGTCATCAGGGGTTGCATTATATGCACAGTTTAAAGTAATACCAATAGCACCAGTGTTTCTATAATAGGTATGATTTAATGTTTCAGAGAAATCACTAGTTGCAATATAAGTATCCCCTTCAGAACTGATAGATATGGTGTACTCATTATAAGTTGTATGATATCCACCAGCAGTCCAATGTAAATATAATTTTACATCTCTTCCAAATCGTTGAGCTTCAGACCAAAGATCATCTTTACAGTCTTTTGCAATATTATAAATTTCAAGATATGTAGCTGCTTTAGCCAAAATAACTTACCTCCTAATATTCAATATAAGTAGCTCGTCCATCTGCATACCAGAAAAGCTTCTTTAATCGATTGTTATAAATCATTATCCTCTCAGGCAATGTAGATCTTATTTGACTTTCAACTACCCAAGAATTAGAAACCATTGAATATTTCAGAACATTACCAGATGTAAAATCATAAATATTTTCTCTCTGATATAGATTGTTTTCTAATTCAGTTTTTATCTTATTTAAATCTTCTTCAGTAGTTGCTGCATACAAAACTCTAAAGTTATCATCAGCAAATACTCTTCTAGTATCTGTATTTAGTTTAATAACTTGGCCTTGTTTGGCTTTATCAAATAATGCATTATGGAATAAAGCTATTTCCTGATAATTACCTTCTCCATAGTAGAAATAGAATTCTCTTGTATTTTTATTATATAAAAATACTTTAGTTTCTAAGGTTTCATCTAATTCTCCTTCAGCTACCCAAGTATTAGTATTATAATTATACGCATAATAAGTATTATTATTTATATCATAGATATTTTCATTATTTCTTAATCCTTTTTGATCAATAGGAATAAAGTCTACACCTGTATTTCTAAATACAATACCAACTCTACTAGGGCATAAAGCCATATCTTTTAAATTAGCCAAAACTTCTTTATCTGTTATTCCTCTTCTATTAAAAGAATACTCTCCAACATATTGAGATACAGAAGTAGCAGAAGTTTCTGAAAATATAGAAGTGTAGAATGCAAAGTCATCTACATTTCTTTCAACTTTAAGAAATACATGATAATCATTTAGTGTTGTATTTGTAATATTATCAGTAACTTTATTTGTATAATCTTTTAAAACTAATTGAGTAGGATTGCCTAAATCATAAACCAAGGCAAAGTTAATAAGATTAGTATATCCACTAATCTTAGGAGTTCTTATAATAGATAAGGTATGTTCTTTACCATGTTTATCAATAGTATAACCTATCAATATACCTACAATAGAATCTGCTCTTTTTGTATTTATATTATAACTTACAGTATATTTACTATATTCTTTTGATGAATAAACACTTGCAACTAATGGAGATGTAGTAGTACAAGTTATTTCTCCAGCATCGCTTATTTGAATAGAACTAGGATTCCCAGTAAATTCATTATAGGTGGGATTGTTTAGATTTTGGCCTTCACTTATATTAGGGGAATTGGTTTGATTTGAATCTAATTCAATTAAGTTAGCTGTATCATAGTGAGCAAATCTTCTCCAATTCGTATTAGCATCCTTATAAAAAGAAGGTTTAACTTTTTTAGCTAATTCTAGATCAGCAGGTCTAGAAAATACATTGAGTGTTAAGAACCCATCACTAGTATAGATTTTGTTTCTTTTTGTATCAACTTTAATAACTTGCCCATCAAGTGCACTAGAAACTATATCTTCTAATCTATCAAAATCTTCTATTTCTTTGATCTTTTCTTCTACACTATCAAGGCTCATCTTATTCTTTACAATCCTATTATGATTATCTGAAATTTCTTCTTGCAAGTTCATAAATAGTTCTTGTAAAGAAGGAGCTATTTCATCCCAAGTTATCTTATATTCTTGATTAAACACAGGTTTCTCCTCCGATGACAAATTAATAATTCAATTACTTAATATGTCAAGGAATGATATTTTGGAGGGATTAAAATATGTCCTTTAATATGGAAGATAAAGTAAGCTACTCCGAACTTGCACCTAGTTTAAGGAAATTATTTAAATTATTACATGATAAAAACGAAGAACATAAAAACCTTATCTTAAATGATGGATATAAAATAACTAAATTCAATGATACTCTAAAAAATACTAGAGATAATAAGAGTTTAGAATATTTGTTTGAAGATTTAAACAAAGATGATGATGGATCTACTTTACGTTATGAAAATGATATGTTTTACAAAGCATCCAGATTTTATACTATAGATAGAGATGATATTTTCAACTCTGGTATAGATAAAAAATATAGAGATTCGTTTCTCTATAATACGGATACAACGACTTTTGTATTCCATAAAAGAGATGGAGAATATGAACAAATATCAAATCTCCCAGAAGACAAAAGATATATCTTAAATGCTAAAAAAGACCAACCTGTAAATATAAATAAATCTTTAGATGGGTATGTGTATGATGATGATTATAGAGAATTAAATGCTATTGATGACGATTATGATTTAGACTCGTTTAGGGATGAACCTTTAAATCTAGAAAATATATTTAATACTGGAAAGCATATATCGGAATGGTTTTCCACTGTATATCCAATAGTTGATGCTACAAGAAGCCAAAATAGAGATAGTGAACAATGGTTGAGAGATAAAACAATATATTCTTTCTATACTAAATCTTTAGTATTTCAACAGGCTAAAAATGGATGGACTCTTGGTGTTGTTTCTAATGAAGATATATATGAAAATCTAGATCTTACTGTAGAAACAGGATTGTGGCAAACATATGATCCTTTAGTAAGAGTAGATTATCAATCAAGAGATAGGTATTGTTTGATTATTCTTGGATTTATGTATGATGAAAATGGTATTTTCCATGATGTATCTCTATGCAGATTTCCTAGTGTTGGAAATGATCCGAACTTACCTAAATTTTTTATAATGTATGATGCATGTACTTATGCAGAAAAAGGTTTAAGGGATGCAGACATTGGAAAAGTATTATTGACTAAAGCAGATAACGCTACCATTCCTGGTTGTAATTTCGATATGAGAAATAATAGAAATGATAAACTAACTATTCATATCAAAAGAAGAAATGGATCTATAGAAGCATGGACTTCTGATCTAAATCAACCTATAAATTTCTTAGATGAAACTCATCATATAAAATATGTAGTTCCTAATACTTGTCCAGATACTATGGATAATAAAGTGTATCAAAATATTAAAAAGATGCTAAATGGTCCTAGTAAAATTGGATTTGCTGTACATGATATGGGTGCTATGTTTAAGATTATAGATCAAAAGAATTTTGTCCACTATAATAATTATTATGATATCAGATCTGGTAAGGATTATAAACTAAATACAGATACACAAGAATGGGAATTAGATACAAATAATCCTAGCAAAGGAATTATAGGTAGAAGCTATATATACAATCCTATTCTAAAGAAATTTTTCTTCTTTTTTGATTATGATGAGAATGGGAAACCCATCTATCAACGAATAGGTGGTAAAGAAGAAACTATAGATTTGAAATCTTTTGTAAAGAATTCATATACTTATATTAATTTCTGGGATGGAAAATTTCCTACAACGCATCTTTATGAAAATAGTAAAAATGGACCAACCACTCCATACTATTACTCTGATATTTACAAAGCCTTTGTATCTCCTGTTATATTAAAACAGAGTAGAGAATCTCAAGATAGATTATCTGATTGGACTTCAGCTAGATTATCTAATAAGAAATATAGAAATTTGATGGTAAAATATACTATAGATATGATAACAGCTAATGCAAAAGCTTCTACATCTAATGATAAAAGAGATAGAGATTTGGTAACTTTAGATTCATCTTATCAAAATGATGATGACCCAATATTATTTGTAGTAGCTACTATGCTCGATGAAGATGGTCACAGACACGATATATCAGTAGTACGAGTTGGTGGTAATCCGAATGGTGGTAGTATGCAACATCAAGCCGGTCCATTCTATATTGCTTATGATGCATTACAGTACCTAAACCCATATCCTAATTATATTTCTGGATATGATGGTGTTAGCAAATCTCTTAATGGTAGTTCTCCGACAGATCCGATATATCAATATTGCATCTTAGATGCAAAACCATACGGAACTGGATTGGACAATATAAATCCTATATTCTGGGGAGATAAACTTATTAGAATGGAAGTAATTAAAAGAGATGGTATAATAGATGCATGGACTTCCAATGCTGATGAAAATATAGATTATACGAAACCTAATTTCCATTTACATTTTGAACTTCCTTCTACCAAACCATCAGATTGGCCTTTAGAAAAATATAGTAATATTAAAAAAATGCTCACAGAACCTAGTAGTTTTGGATTTGGTCAATCCTCAGCAATGTTCTTAGCTCGTGTACAAGATTCTTATTTACAATCATAAAAAATATAGGGTAAGGGATTAAATCCCTTACCCAATTTATTATTCTTCATGATAAATATCGATATTTCTCATAACAGGATTTATAGAATCATATTCTATAGAGCTTACAGGATTATTTTCTATTTCTTCATTCCAGAATATGAAATTACAATACTGTCTACCTTTTCTATAACCATCTGTGCTAAAATAAAAATCATATGTAATAGATGGGTCTATTTTCATTATATGAAAATACATTGGATATATATTAGTTCTAAACCTTTCAACAATATCTTTTTGAATTGGTTTGTCATCTGGATATGTAACACGTATATCATTAAACGGGAATTGATATAAAGATTTTCTATAATCTGGATCATCCCATAATTTCATTTGAGTAAGTTCAAAGAATTTTGTATCTCCAAGCAAAGATACATCAACTATTTCTCTATCAAAATTATTATCTCCACCACTTATATGAAGAATAGATCTTTTAAATGCAACTTTAGGATCAGAGTTTAAGTCTTTTACAGAATCTAGAGTCTTTTTAAAAGAAATAGTATGTACCTTTTCAGAATTATAAGCATAAGGATATACAAAATTCTTTATCCCTTTAACTCCCCATATTCTAGATTTAGCTTGGTCTGAATCATTGCCGTGACGGTGACCAGTATGAAACTTACCTCCATGGTGTCCAACCCAGATAGAATCTGTATTGCAGGCACATACAGCAACTTTAGTCATAAAATCAGGAAACTTTACTTTTTTTCTAACAAATTTTATATTTTCATTATGACCAAAATATTTCTTATTCCATCTAGAACCAAGAAATTCTTTATTTCTATTAGCAAACCCATTAAAATAGAAAGATTGATTTATATCAGAAGGGGTAGCAGATATAGTAGTGTCTTCTGTTATAATACCACCTTTAAAATTCAATTCACCAGTAGTAATAAACCACCCATCTTCTTGATTAAATCTAGGAACTAATTCAACTTTTATTTCTTCTCCAGATATAACTCTGAAATCATGAGTATATGCTTCACCTTTATAAGTAACTCTTATTTCTTGATATTTATCATCATTCTTTATAAATATATTACAATATGGGATATAATAGAAATTGAATGTAATAATATCTTGAGAGAATTGAGCTGCTCTTAGATTTAAAGAATTTCTTATAAGAATATCATTAGTGGTGCTAGTTTCCTCTTTCTCTTGATATTCTATAAAATTCCACATAAAGGGTCTATTTACTTCTTTATCTTTATCTGATTCATCATTCTTTTCTAATACATGAAGATGTGCATTTGTGTGATTAATTACATCATCATTGTCTAAGTTTTCTTCTACTACATATCCATTCTTAACTGTATCTTCTAATTTTTTATGGGAGAAACTAGCATAAGGATCTTCATTATATGGAAATGATGTTCTATAATCATTTTCTTTATCTTTTGTAGTTATAATAGAATGATATATATCCTTACTATCAGCTTTCTCTACTGTTTTATTTAGCATTTCTTTATAAGCTATAGAATAATTATTTTTAAAATTATCTATATCTTCATTCATTAAAGGATAAAGATCGGAATCTAAAAAATTATCATTATCCATATAATATCCTCCTAAGATATAATTTTATAATTAATTGTATATTATAAATATGAAGTCAATTTAAAATTGAGGATAGGAATTTCATCCTATCCTCTATATTAAAAAGATTAATATAAGAAACATAATAGGTTTTTAAAAGTAAAATGAAATAATATTAATAATTTTAGATTGCTTTAAGAATATCTATAATTAATTATATTAATCTTTATTAATTAATAGTCCGTATTAGCACTTAATTTTAGGAGGTTAGTTCAAATGGTAATTGGGGAAGGATTTAGGAGATTGAAAGGAGATTTTGAACACTCAAAGATTCATGAAAAAATGTATTCTATTGGAAAGTTCAACTCATTAGCTTTACAAGCTATAAGAAAGAAAGACATTAAACTTTTTTTAAACTCTGATTATTATAAGAATAATAAGAGAACTATTTTAGTCACCTGGGGAATATGTTGGTTTTTATTAGTTAGTACAGGTATACATTGTTTTGTTCATATCTACGATAGTAGATTTAGGCATTATTCCATAGAAAGTTATTTGAAATTGAATGAAAATGTTGATATAACCAAGAATGGATACATATCTGAATTGTATAAGCTTGGTTCTTTTGAAGGTTATAATTATACTATTAATAATGAGGTTGGTTTTCATTCTACAAACGTATCAAATAATAATGGGATCTATAGTTCTATCTTAGTTATAACGATAAATAGAGATTATAAGAATGATAAAGATGGGTACAATATTCAAAGAAGGCAAATAGGAATTCTTCTTGAAAAAGATGAAAATAAAAATATGATTACTTTTAAGATTCCTAAATATAATAATACTTCTTTTGATACTTTGTTCGGATTTCAACAACAAACCGTAAGTATTAATAAATCAGATTATGATACAGTCTTATTAGGAACTAGTTCATCTAATGAAAGTAGAATGTATGTAAAGGCTGCTATAGTAGCAGCATATGATCTTGGTTTGATTGATCTTGAAAAGGATCATTTTAATATAATTTAAAAAAGGAGATGGATTTAAAATGATTGGCACATTTGCTAAAGTCGGAATCGCTATGTGTGCAACATTATTAGTTGCCTATGTATCTCAAAAAAGAGAGAAGCAAGAAGTTAAAAAGTATTATATTATAGAAGCTAAAAAAGAAAAGAAAGATGATGAAATTCCTAAATTTAATTTAGAAAAGTTTAAAGAATGGTTATAGGGGGTATTATATACAATGGAACCTAATTATGAAGAATTAGAGAATATATCTGAAGAAGAATTACAGGAGATGCAAGAGCAATTATTCAAAGCAAATCCTATGCTAAAAGCTATTACTTATGCATTTAATACAGTAGGTACTAGTAAAGAAGAAGAAAATAAATTTAAAGATATTATTAATGAAGGAGATTATGGGGTAATAAATCCTGAAGTAGAATTAGATGATATCATGGCAGTAAAAGATGATATTATTACTACTACAAAATCAGATTCTAAATTAAATGAATCTAAAGATGGAACTACAGATCAGATTTTAAATATCTTATCAGGGTCTGTAGCGACTGCTGGAGTTATCTTGGAAAAAAGTGATAAAGTAGCAGAATTGTATCCCTTGCTTTATAAAACAAGAGATGGGTTATTTAACTTGGTAAATGATATGATGGATAGAGTTAAAGAATATAAAGAAAATCTTCAATGTGTTGAAGAGATATTAGAAAAAGCAGATAGTGAAGATCTTACAGAAGATGAAAAAATAACAAAAGTTTACAATTTAGTAGAATCTTATATGGCAGAACATGAGTTAGGAATGACTAAAGAAAATGTATTTAAAACATTCTTCTTATTAGCTTATAGAAATAAACCTGCTGTTGAGATTCCTTTTGATTTTGTTTCTAGTGATGTAATAAATCCTTTATTAAAAGATATCATTGAAGAGTATGCTAAAGAAAAATTTAGTATTATAGACTATCTTAAGATTCTTAGAGTATATTATACTTCTATGATTTTCAATATATTATTCTCTCTTACTAAAGGATTAGAACCTGATAATTTTGGTCATTCTCATCATGATCATAAATGTAGCTGTGGAGGAAATTGCCACAATCATAAACATGAAGAAGAATAAAAAATAAATTAAGCATAGGACTTAGTCCTATGCTTTTTTTTTGGTTATTTTTCTTTGATCCAGAGAGGGCAAGGTCCAAATACTTTAACTGTTTCATATTCATTAAGATAGATATCCTTAGATTTGTAAATAGGATTCCCATCTTTATCTTTTCCAATAATTACAGGGTATTTAATATTTCCACCAGGAATAGTTTTCTTAATAATAGAAACATTGGATTTATCTCTTCCACCAAGGGGAAGCTTTCTACCAGTCTTTAAATATGTATTAATAAACTCTTTACTAAACTCAATCATACCTTTTGCTTCATTAGGTTTGAATTCGTATTTATCTATCAATCTATCTGCTTCTTGGGAACTGATCCCTGTTGTATTTGTCAATACTGAACTCATAGTAGATCTAATAACTTCAGACGGATTAAAACTGTAGTTAACTCCTTGTCCACGATATACATCTACTTTATATTCTCTATCATTCATCATAGCTCTCATAATAAGAAGTTCATCTTTCTGAGATTTTGTATCATAAGTTTTTTTATCTTCAGAATTTCTCTTCTCATTAATTTCTTTAATTAGCTCTTCTACCTTCATTTTCTTTTCTCTCCTTTTCTTTTTTATCATATCCTTTAAGAATAATAATAGGATATATTTTCTTAACTCTCTTACAATTTCTCATAAGATAATTATTTATCTCTTCTCTGTTCATAGAAGATATCTCTTTAAGAAATTCACTCCTACCCATGTATTTTTCTCCTTGTTTAGGATTGCTTCTTTTAAGCAACCCCCATTAAATTATAATTAAGTCTTTAATATAATAATTTATTATTCTATATCAAAATTATTGTATATGACTGTGAGATTTCTTACTATTATTACATCAAGATAATGAAAAAGCTAATGAGGAGGACCTTACTGTGGCTATTTATTTAGATGAAACTATACCCTATAGATTATATAGAGGGCAGTTTTATTATCCTATTGATCTATCCAATAGAATGAAGAATTCTGTTGTTTATTTATTGACTCCTAATACCGATTCGAGTATAAATTTATTAAGTAATAAATTAGCTAGATTAAACCATACTGTATACCAATCTTACTTTATAGAGAAGAATATAAATCTTGTTATTAATAGCAACTTAAATAAAGAAAAAGAGATTACTATAAACAATGAATCCGTAGATAGTTCTATCTTAAGGGATTTGGTAATAAATGAATCTCTTAAAAAAGATGATTTTATTTTGAATGAAGAAGGATTAGAATATCCTACAGATTCTGGGTGTGTAAAAGAATTATTCCCTGACTTTGTAGATTCAGTTCTTAAAGAAGAGACAGAGACTACAAAATTTGGATCTTATAATTATACTAATATCTTTAGACAGCTTTTATATAGTAGCAGAATGAGAAGTCAATCTGACTGCCTTCATCACTATGAAAGAATAAGAAAAGAACTTTCTTTTATTAAATATGCTTTTGCAGATTATAGACTTTATAAAGGAAAGAACTTGTATTATGATTTTGCTTATTATACAGAAGCATTCTTAAAGAACAATCAGAAATTTATAGCTGATAGAGGAATTGACGTATTCTTTACTTTTATAAATAGATTTATTATGGATTCTAGATTCTCTTCATATGTAAAGAAAACTATTGTAATTCCTGTAATGGATTGGAAGAAAACTGTTGACGAGGGAAGTATTTTTGATTTTAGAAAATCTGTAAATCCTTTCTCTATGATTCATAGAGTTATCAGAATCAATCCTAGTAAATTAGATCCATGGAAAGATTTTAATATCATATTCATGGGAGAACATGGTTACTTTAGAATTGATTTGAATACATTAGACGTTGGTAAGCTGAATAAGTTTGTAGGTCTTACCAGATCTATTATAAAGAATGATTACAAAGATTCTATAGATGTACAAGAAACAGATTCTCGCCAAGTTATTATTACTCAATTAGCAGATAAAATTGCTGATGGTGGTATTAAGATCCATAATTTCACTGGTGGTACTGATACTATATCAAAAGAAGATTTAGAGAAAACTGGTGTATTAGATGATCCTAGTCTTACCAAAGACCCCGAAATTAAGAAGGCTGCTCTTGTAAATAAGATCACAAAACTAGCTGATAAGCCTGATACCAAATCAGCTGATGATGTGCTTGAAAAAATAGATAAAGCTGATAAAAAAGAAAATGATAAAGAAGTAGAAGACGATTTTGCTGACGACGACAATATCGACAAAGAAGCAGAATGGATGAAGAATATTCTAATGGATTTACAATCTGATGAATCTATTAGAATGAATAATGCTAGAAAATCCAGAATGGAAAAGAGTAAAAAGGATTTAATGAATAAGCAAGTAAATGGCAAATCAGTTGCTACTCTTCTTAAAGATTTCAAGAAAGACGATGATATCAAACCTAAAGATATTAAAATAGACTCTTTAGATGAATCTTGGAAGAAAGTAAAATTTGCTAATTTCAATGCTCAATATGAAATGGATCCTGATATTGTAGCAATGTTTACACATTTTACAAATGTTCGTCATCCTATGAATATTGTAGATATTAAATCTGAAGATACGTCTACATCTGAAGATTATGTAAATACTTGGACAGTTCATTATGAAGATGCTGAAACTGGTAAACGATTTACTATGAAATTAGATATTCCTAAATTAATTGGTAATCGTTTTATGAAATTAAGAGGTAATGAAAAATCTCTTATTGGTCAATTGATGCTTCTTCCTGTTGTAAAAACAGATAATGATGCTGTTCAGGTTGTTTCTAATTATTCAAAAATATTCATTTATAGAAAATCTCCTAATGGATCTGCTAAATCATCTCCTGTAATTAATAAGATTTGTAAAGTTCTTTTATCTAATAATTTTAAAGAATTCAAAGTTATTGAAGGTAATAATACCAAGGTATGTATTAGATATGAACTTCCTATGGAATTTGTAGATATTGCTTCCCTTATTTCTAGAATAGAATTCAAAGATAAATCTTATATCAATTTTAATATGGATGATTTATCTAAGATTCCTTTCGATAAGAGTTATTTCAAGAAAGGTTCTCCTGAATCTAAAGCAACCGATGAAATGCTAGCTAATAAATACTTAGCATTTTATGTAAAAGATGGAAAGAAGATCCCTGTTATTGATCAAACATTTGAAGATGCTTTGATTAATATTCTTATAAATCAAGATTCTACGGATAAATTTAAGAAAGCATATCAAGAAGCATCAGTAGCTAAGAAATTAATGTACTCTGAAGCTTCTATCATGAATACAAAGATTCCTACTATTATACTATTATCTTATAATATTGGATTGCAAAAAGTTTTAGAACGTGCTAAGATAGATTATAAGTTCCAAGAAAAGAGACCTGATAAGTCTAAGACTTATATAAAATTTAAAGATGGATATTTGGTATATGATAGCAAATCTCCTGAAAATAATATTCTTGTAAATGGTCTTATGCAATGCGATTTCCAAGAATATTCCATTGGTCAGATTAATAGCAAAGATCTATGGTTAGATATATTAGATGATTTTGGTGGTAGAATTAAAGCTGATGGTTTTGATAACTTCTATGATCTTATGATAGATCCTATTACAGAAGAAGTATGTAAGACTATAAATATTCCTAGTAATTATATCGATATCATGATATATGCTAGTAATCTTCTTGCTGATAATAAATTTAATAGGCATACAGATATTACTGAAAATAGATTGCGTACAAATGAAATTATTGTAGGCCATTTATATCAAGTACTTTCACATGCTTATGGTGATTATAGAAATATGATTAAGAGAAATAAAGGCAAAGCTTTATTCTCTGCAAAACAAACGGCTGTTATAGATTCTATATTAACTCATGACCAAACCTCTTCTGATTTATCTACTTTAACTCCTTTACTTGAAGCAGAAACAGCATCTAAGGTTACGTTCAAAGGTCTATCTGGTATGAACTCTGAACGTTCATTTGGTTTAGATAAACGTGGTTATGATAAATCTATGCTTGGGGTATTAGGTATTTCTACAGGTTCTTCAGCAACAGTTGGTATTAATAGACAAACTACTATTGATGCTGGAGTTAAAAATAAACGTGGGTTTATAACACCTAGAAAACCTGAAGAATTGAATAATCTAAATACCTTTACTGTAATGGAAGCTTTATCTCCTCTTGCTATAAATCATGATGATCCTTTCCGTACAGCTATGGCATTCACTCAAACATCTCAACATCAAATGCTGGTTAAAAAGTCTATGCCTTCTTTAATTACAACTGGTGCTGATGAAGCTCTTCCTTATCTAACTTCTAATAAATTCTCTTATAAGAATCCTTTTGAAAAAGCAGTAGTAAAAGAAATTACTTCTGATTATATGATTCTTGAAGATATAAAGACAAAAAAGAAAGATTATGTAGATTTAAGACCTACTACTCAAAAGAACTCTGATGGTGGTTTCTATATTACTACAAAACTTGATCCCACTGTAAAAGTCGGTCAAAAGATAACAGCAAATGATGTAGTTGCTTATGATAAGCAATCTTATTCTAATGCTATTGGTAATGGAAATAAAAATAATAATCCTTTTAATCTTTCTTACAATATGGGCACCTTAGCTAAAGTTGCTATTATGAATACTGATTTAGGTTATGAAGATTCTTGTGTTGTAGACAACTCTATTTCAGAAGCTCTTGAATCTAAGATCGATGTTCAAAAAGATATCTCTTTAGATAAGAAAGCCAATGTGTATAATGTATTAGAAATTGGCGATGTAGTTCAAGAAGGAGAACCTCTTTTAATTTTCCAAGATTCTTTTGATGATGAAGATGCAAATGAGCTTCTTAAGAGTGTTACAAAAGACAACGAAGCTGATTTATCAGATATTGGACGTAAGCAAGTTAGAGCTAAAGTAACAGGAAGAATTAGCAATATTAAGATTTATCGTACTTGTGATGATAGCGAATTATCTCCTACTCTTCTTAAGATTGTAAAAAAATATGATTCCAGAATAAATAAGTTTAGAAAAATTATGAAACAAAATGGAATAGAAAAACAGCATGAATTAGAAGCCACTTATAAGCTTCCTGCTGAAGGTAAACTTAAGAATTTAGATGGAGTACGATTCGAGTTCTATATTGAAGTAGATGATAAGTTTGGTGTTGGTGATAAACTTGTATTCTCTCAAGCTCTTAAAGGTGTAAACTCTTATATTATTCCTAAAGGTGATGAAGCCTTTTCTGATTATAGACCTGAAGAATATGTAAATGCATTTCTTACTATTAGTGGTGTAATGGGACGTATGGTTCCTTCTGCTATGTTACAAGGTCTTATGAATAAATTATTAATTGAAACATCTAGACAATGTCAAGAAGATCTTGGTATTAAACCTAGAATGCTAAATGAAATATTATCTGATTTTAAATAAAAAAAAAGAAACCCCATACTCAAAAGAGTATGGGGTGATTTTTTACATTTCTGTATCAATAAGAAATAACTACGTTTTACTTCTGGCATAGACAGAAGATATATAAAGACAAAAAACTCCTAGTGGATACCAGACACCAGGAATCTTTTATCTATTTAAAAGCATACATTATTCATGTATGGTATTGTAAATCGATTTTTGTTTTACTTCAGGCATGCTCAAAGTCCTGAAGAACCACTCAGTTTATGAGGGTAGATATTTTTGTTTTACTTCAGGCATGCTCAAAGTCCTGAAGAACCACGTAGTTTATACGGGTAGAAGTGAATGAATCTATGATGCTTTCTTTTACTTCGGCTATGCTCAGGAAACCGAAGAACCACGTAGTTTATACGGGTAGGGGGCTTTACTTCAGACATGCTCAAAGTTCTGAAGAACCAACAGTTTATGCTGGTAGGGACCATCATATTATTATTCATTCACTATAATAATATATAAATGATTTTACTTTTTATCTATAGTAATATCCATATTATATATATCTGTAGATTTTTTCTTTGTTACTATACCATTGGTTGTAAATATTTTATATTCTGTATCCAGTGTATCTTCAATAGGGATTTGTTTTTCATAATAAGAAGGATATTTATGAGTTGCTAATTCTTTAGTAAAATCATCTGTAGAGATTTCTTCTCCATTATAGATTATCTTTGTAATAGAAATATCATCTTCTCCAGGAAATAAAGACCCCATCTTATCTAAAATCATATCTAATTCATTTACATAATTTTCAGTATTATTCCTAGTTTCTTCTTCTATTTCTTTAGACTTTTTAACTGTTTCTTTATCTAAAATGATATAACAGGTAGTAAGTATTACAAGATTTATCATCTCATTCAAAATATTAATTTGATTAGATTTCTTGTTCAATTCTGCTTCTGCATCTTTTCTGAATTGAGTTACATCTTCTTCAATATGTTTTATACCTGCTTCTCTGATTAAATCTTTATTTACCATAATTTTATGGTAATCTTTCATACTATAAATCTTGCCATCTGTATTTATAAGAAGCCAATTAATTTGCACTTCTGCTTTTTGGAAGAATAATTCTTCAATCTCTGCTTCTAGTTTCAATAACCCTTCAGTAGATAATTCTATTTCATCTATAAATTTAAAAGCTTCTATTTTTCTATCTTCATCAAAATCAATAAGATTATCTACTTGAACTGATAAGAATCTTAATAATTCTGTTTCATTTCTATTTATATAATTATTTTTAACTCCATCAGATAATTCATCAAAAATATTGTAGATATTTACGGTAATCATATTATTTTCTTTCCTCCCTATATATTCTTTATTATAAAGTTTTACAAATAATAATTTTATATTCTGTACTATTAGGTAATATATTAAACTTCTTTCAAAGAAAGGTAATGGGATATGGAAAATTATTTTGTAATCACTTCTGATACTTTCGATGTAACAGATAGTAAGATTTATGATGATTCTACTTTAGCAGTAAACTTGTTTTTTAAGACTGCAGAATCTGCTGAAGATTATGCTAAAAGTATTGTAGAAGAATATGTTTCTGATGATGAAGCTACAACAGAAGTTCCTTCTGAAGATATTAAGAAATTTATTACAACTCTTGGTTTAGATGAAGAAGATGCAGAAGGTTATTATTGCACTACTTATAAATATCAAGAAGATGGAAAAGAATTTGTTGTAGGATATCGTGTTGAAGTTATTGATGAAGCTGATTAATTTGTATCTCCATAGCGATTTGCTATGGAGATATTTTTGTGTCTAAAACCCCAAAATACCCCATCTAGTATAAGTATTTTAGAGTAGTATTTAGTTAATATTGTTTACGTTTTTATTTAGATAAATTTATCGACTTCAAGGAAAGAGATAATATTTATTTTATATTGAGTATATTATCAAATTAAGTTTTTTATTTTACTCTTTTCTTCTAAAATACGCAATTGAAAATAAGTTTAACACAACAGCGAATTTTTAAAAAACCGTTATTGTTGGCTTAACCATGCCATCCATAAGCATTTTAAAAAATACACATTTTTATAACTTTTGGCATATTTAACGCCACATTATTATAATACGGATTTTTATGTGATTAAATCAATAAGATTGGGAGGATTATAAGATGCCGGAATCTGTTTCGTCCAATAGAAATAATCAGGTTATTTCTAATCTTATTAATGGTGATCTACGACTATATGGCAGATATGATAATAAAGAGTTTGGTGCATCTGTCGAAGTTTATAATAATGCTTATGTAGAGTATATTGCTATTGTAGAGGGCAGAACTTCTATGGTTCCAGCTAATAAAGCAAAACATATAACTGCTGTATTAGACTTAGAACCTGAATATATAGAAGATGAAAATAATCTTATAGAAATAAAGGGAACTGATCTTGTATTAGAAAATACATCTTTTAGATTATTTCCTGAATTAAAAGGTAAAGTTAAATTAGAAGAAAGTGAATTCGATAATTTAGATATTCTTAATGCTGATTTCGAATTAAAAGATGAAGAGCAAAACACAGATTTATTAACTGGTGAATTAGATTTTGCTTATGGTATCGACAAAGATCTACCTGTATCTTTTAAATATGAAAAAGCAGATATAGAAGAAAATGATTTGAATTCATTTGAAGCTAAATTAACTGTAAAAGATTTTTGGAATAAAACGGATCTTTTGAATTCTACTGTAAATATCAATGCTAAGAATTTTAGTAGCAATATGATCTATGGTGGAAATCTGAATTATTTATCTACTATTGAAAACTATGACTTAGATTCTAAATTAGAACTTGGTAATAGAACTAAACAATTATATCTATATGGAAGAACCAATATTCAACCAAATAGAGCTATCTATTCTATATTCTCAAAAGTATTGGTAGGTTGCACTTCTAATACAGAATTTAAGGCAACTATAAAGGTTGATGATTATATTAGAGAAATTCTATCTGATTTAGAAATAGAACCTGAATATCAAGATATTGATCTTATGGATTGTGTAGTTCATATGCATTATTATAAGATAAATGAACTTGATTGTACGGTTGATTTAGATAGAGTGGATACGTTAAAACAATTTAGTGGTGTAGTAGATATAATCATTCCTGTAAATAAAGATATAGAATCTTCTGTTATTGTTCCTGTGATAGTATCTAATAAAGATATAGATATTATAGATGGTAGTTTATCATTTGGAGAAAGACAAGTATCTGACTTGTATTCTGTAATACATGTATTGAATGATAAATATATCAAACCTGAACCCACAGATGAATTTTTAATTGTAGATACCATAGAAGATCTTATGGATCTTCCTAAAGATATGCTTATTCCTGGTATGAAAGTATTCGTTAAATCTCTTAAAAAGGAATATAGGTTAAATGGATCTAGAAAGGGGAATAAGAATAATGGGTAATTGTAATTGTTGTCATGGAGATAAATTAGATAAACAAGATCAATTTATCTTAAACTGGTCAGATGTAACTGCTGAAGCAGAATTTACTTGTTCTTTTGAAGTAAAATATGATCAGAATCAGATATATAATAATTGGACAAACTGTAACTGTTCTAAAGATACAGCAACTCAATATGTTAGACCTTATGGAAGAGTTGCTATTGTTGTTGATCCTTTATGGAATTATGAACCTTATTTGGTTACTAGAACATTGATTACTTTCTTTGAAAGATTCCATAATAGAATGAATTTAGAAGTAGTCTATGGTGGTTCTCCAAGATCTGATTATGACGTAGAACATATAGCTCATATGTATGGTGTAGATTATAAGAATATGTGCTCTTCTCCTATTGTTAGAAACTTTAGAGATCATACAGAAGTCAAGTATTCTGTAGATAGATTTATTGATAATATGATAAATTTCCATCCTTTCTCTAATTCTACAAATATTAATAGGGTTATAATCTTCGCTGATTGCAATGCTTCATACAGAGCTAATTCTATTTATCCTATCATTAGATTTTGTAAGAATAATAATATTTCTTGTATTATAATTCATTCAGATGGACAATATGATGAAGTAAACAAAATATTCTATGAAGATATAGATAAGAATGGGAATAGAATCATTCCTGGATCTAATTTCCATACTCCTTATACAACAAATATGATTTATGAATGCAATTCGTATAATCAACCAACTAATTATGTATATGGAAGAAAATATCCAAAAGAATGCAGTTGCTGTGATAATACAACAGGAAATATTTGCCGTCCTCCTAGAGTTCCTAATTTATATGATTATGAAAGCAGAGACTCTGGTTGGAGAGGAGAATATTATGGTGGGCCTTTCCATAATCATAGAAAACATAGCTATTTGAATTATGATCAAGAAGATATAGATGATTCTTACTGTGATCCTTGTGGCAGATTATATTATACTGGTAAACTTATAGATTAATTATTTATCCCATACTCATTATGAGTATGGGATTTATTTTTTATTAAAGATATAACTTGTCTATAAGAAGGATCGAACTATATTAAAAGGAGAGAAACTATATGCTAGGGAATATTATCAAGAAATTAGTTGCAGAAGCTAATGAGAAAAATCAAAAGGATAGAAACGAAAAATGGGCCGAATCCAATTATGAAAATCTTGAAACGGATTTAAAAACGGAGTTTAGAGTTATTGATACAGCTCCTAATGTTTATATTTTAAATAGAGCTGGTAGAGTATGTGTAAATATGTTACCTGTAGAAGGATATAAAGCACAATTAGAATATGCTAAACGTATGGGTGCAAGAGGGCATGAATCTCCTTTTGAGCATACAAATACAATAGCTTTAATTTCTTTATCTTTTGATTCTACTTGTAATGTATTTGATATATATGATGTAATAGAAACTCTTTCTACTTGTAATTTTAATAAAGTGATTACAAAGTTCTCTAATAATAAAATCTATATTTTATTAGGAGGATCTGTAAGAGCTTTTGGTAATATATTGAGAGAATCTAATGAAGAAAATGTCTTTTGCGAAGATGTAATTAAAAATATAATGTATCAATCTTTTGAAAAAGAATTATTAGATACTTATATTAAAGAAGGATACTTAGATGAAGATGAATGCATTTATCATCCTAGTACCAATGCAACAGAAATCATTTCCAAGGTAACTCAGTTTAGATATGAGAAAGAAAAATTAGAATCTCCTAATAATTATGATTTTGTAGCAGAAGATGTAAAAGATCCTGAAGAAGAAGAATTTGGAAAAACAGTAACTTTCGTATATGGGTCTAAACCTTTAGATGTTTATAATAAAATCAAAGAATATGGATTTACTCTTCATGATGCTATGGAAGTATGTACTTTTAGTGTAGTATTCCATGATATATCTAGAGCTTGTGCTAATCAGATGACTCGTCATAGAGTTGCTATCTCACAAGAATCTCAAAGATATGTAAAACATGACACAGATAAATCACAATTTGTAAATCCTATTGATATTTGTTTAGATCGTTATCATGATTTAAATCCTATAGTGAAAGATGAATTAACAAAGTTTACTGATCCTTTTGAAACATATAAATATGCTCTTTCTAATGGATTATTAAAAGAAGATGCTAGAGCATGGTTACCTATGAATGTAAATACAAAGGTAATGATGACTTTTACTTATTCTCAACTTGCTCATTTCATTACACTAAGAACTAGTAGCGGGGCTCAAGAAGAAGTAAGACAAGTTGGCAATGATATCAAAACTGCTATGCTTTCAAAATGTGGATTAGATATGACAGATGACGATATTTATAAAATTGCATTAGCCAATAAATCTAAAGAAGATTCTATAATAGAAGATACTAATATAGATGAAATCATTGCTGATGAACAAGAAGAATCTGTTAATAATATTAAAGACTTAGAAGTCAATAATATAGAACAAGCTAAAGAAATTCTTAAAAAAGCAGAAGAATATCGTGAATTTGATGATGAAAATTAATGGGGGAAATTATAATGAAATTTACTAAACCTAGATTCCAATCTACAAATCTTGCTAAAACTTTTGATTCTTTTGAAGATGCTTATACTAATATTTTAAAGCATGTTCCTGAATTAAAGTCTTATTGTGGTGATACAGCATTAGATAGTGCTGTACTTCATAATATTATGAATACTATCCTTAAAAATATTCCTTCTATTAGTAATAAGAACTATCCTAACACACTTTCTTTTAGTATCAATGCAAAAGAAGTAGGATTTAAAACAGATTCTAATATCGCTTTTGGGTGGAGAACAGTATTTGATAGAAAAGATGCTTCTATTAAATATAAATTTAGAATTACATTTATCAATGCATCTACTTATCAACAAGAAATTATTTCTTCTATGATTGATGATAAATGGTTTACTGTAACTCCTAAACATCAATCTAGATTTTGGAATGATATTGAAGGTAAGAAACCTGTATTTGATGAAGAATCTACTGTTGAAAAAGAACAATAAAATATACCAAAACCCCTTATGCTTTCGGGCATAAGGGGATCATTATGTCTAAATATGACATTGTTATAATGCTATATTAAATGAAGGAGGTTCTAGTTTTTTATGGCAAAAAACTCTATTATGGAATACACTAAACGTGTTGGTAAATCCATTAAATTTGCTGCCACTGAAGTGTTAAAAGAACAGATGCCTATTACTATAGGCACTGCTGAAAGTAATAAAGAGTTTGCTAAATCTTACTATAAAGATATAGTAGGTAGTAAAGGGTCTGTTGGAACTAAGATTAGAAATCTTAGAGACCAATATGTCTACAAACCTGTTAAAGATACTTTTAAGAACCTTAAAATGGAAATTACAACAGGTAATTACTATCATGAGAATAAAGAATTAGCCAAGCATCAAAATAAGATGATGGCTAGTCTTCTTGCCGATCTTTTTGATGATGACTTCATGAATGATTTAGAAGGGTCAGGAGGATCTGAAGGAGAAGATACGGGTGTTAAAGGTATAGCTGAAGTAACTAGAGGTGATACTTTAGTAGCTTCTATCGTTTCTGGAGAAGTTAGAAACAGCACCAATTCTTTATCTAGAATTATAGCGGACTCTGCCAATGCCCAAGCTAGAAACCAACAATTAATTGCTAATGCTCAATATGTTCAAGGTGAAAAACAATTGAGTGTTATGCAAACCGGATTTGGTTCTCTTTCTCAAGGTATGAATTCTATTATAGAATTCAATAACAAAGTTATGTTAAGATATACTCAAAATGCCACTAAGTATTTTGAGACTATGACTAACTTAACTAATCAAAACAATGCTATATTAAAAGAGCTAATAGAATATCAAAGAGCTATTTATAAGAAACAAGATGGTGGTAATTCTAGAGTAGATACTAATAAGAAAATATTTACTGAAAATGGATTCAGCTTTGAAAACTATCTTGCTTCTGTAAAAGACAAGAAAGAAGCTAATGAGCTTTTAGGTATGGTTAAGATGTTTAAAGATGCATTACCTATGATAATTTCTGGATTTACTGGAAATCCTATGGGTACTGTTCTTAAACAAGGTGTAAAAGCTGCAATGGGTAAGAGCTTACAAAATAGCATGAAGAGATTTGATGAAAATCTAACAGGCTATATTCAATCAGCTCTAGCTCAAGTATATGATCTAGGTAAAGGATCTAGAGATGGAGATTTTGGATCTTTATTTAAAATCATAGGTCATAAAGAACAATATAAAAGTTTTGCTAAAAACTTTGATGCGTCTAAATACAATAAAGGTCCTATAGCTTTTAATGGTATTGCTCAAAAATCTATTGTAGAAGTTATTCCTAATTATTTAAGACGAATAGAATCTGCTTTAACTGGTGAGGAAATTCGAGTATTTGATTATCAGAAAGGTACTTGGACAAGAGAAAAGTTTGCTAAAAACTTTGATAAAAAGATAGATAATAGTTTAAAACGAGATGCCTTTCATGATTTGAGAAAGACTTTGGTTAGTGCAGTACAAGGAAATAAATTAGGAACTGATGATCCAAGGATTCGTAAAGAACGACAAAAAGAAATATACAAAGTCGGAATAAAAATAATGGATGGAATTTTCAAGAACGGAAATTTCAATCCTAGAGATATTTATAGAAATATACAAAACTATGCTGATCCTGGAACTTCTGCAGAAGTATTTACAATGGTCTTAGATATGATGAGATCATCTGGTTTATTAGCTAAACAACAGCAAAGGTTAAATGCTGCGTTAGCTTCTAAGGCAGATTATGTAAATAATTTTGATATTGCAGATCAAGGGTTACAACACGAAGCAGCTAGTGGTGGATTTGTAAAAAACAAATCCGGTACAGCTAATAGTATATTGAATTCATTAAGAAATGCTAATGCCGAAAACTATCAGCTAGATATCTATAGAGAATTATTCCATATTCGGAATATTATGTATAGAAAAGCACAACGATCTGCTAATAGAAAATCTGATAAAGCTATGTATGAAAACATAGACAGAGCATTCAAAGAGCAATTGGGAAACAAAGGTACCAGAGTTGTATATAGCGATGGACAAACTGCTACTTTAGAAGCTACTAAGAAAGCTAGTGCATTTAATTCTTCTTTAGGTGCAGATGCTAACTTTGATGAAATAAACAAATCTATGCAAGAAGCAGCTAAAATGGCTAATACTCCTGAATATAAAGACTTTATGAGAGGTAAAGTTCTTAGTAAAGGGGTAGCAGGAAAAGCTAATGATTTTCTTACTAGTCTTATTGGTGCTGGATCTTTAGGAGAAAAATTAAATATACTTCAATCTAATATTGAAGGGGTATTTAAAGCTCCTACAGGTATTCTAAATGCTGTTATTGAAGGTGCTGATAAGTCTATCTATGAAATGCTATTTGGTACTGAAACTGGTAAGAAAGATAAAGATGGAAAACCAATTAATGGCATCTTTGATGTAATGGTTAATAACTTTAGAGAAATCACTGATAATATCAATGATCACATTAATGATATTCTGGGGTCTCTTAAGAACAAATTAGCTAAAACTTTACCTGAAAAGATCAAATCTCTTGGAGAATGGTTTGGTATAGATTTTGATAAAACCTATACTAAAGCTAGACGGAAAACTAGAGCATTTGGTAAATTGATGGCAAGACATGCCAGAGATAATACCAACTATCTATACGACTTTGCAAAACAGCAGGTAAACGATACAGCATCTGATATCAAAGGAGCTATAATTGGAAATGAACCTGCTGAAGAAGGAGATATCCAAACTAATGCAAATGGTATTAGGTACGTAAACCCTAAGAAGGGTGATGTGACCTTTACTACTCTTAGTAAGGGTGAACTTGTAATACCTGCTAATATGAATCCATTTAATCCTGATAGGGATAGAGTTAATATTGGGAGTCAGTTAGATCATGAAAAAGCTTATAAGAATCAACTTATAAGTTCTATCAGAAATTCCCAATATAATGCAGAAGGTGGATATATAGATAGTGAAGTTACGGGTCCTGAGCAATTAGGTCTGTTCGAAGGTGCAGGCGGTGGTAGAAGACGAAGTGCTTCTAGACGTGCTAAGAAACCAAGCAAATTCCAGAAGAGATTAAACCAAATCAATAGGTCTGTCGGGACTGCTGGTATTAGTGATTTCTTTGAAAGTGCATTCGGATTTAGAATCGGAGATGCAATAGAAGAAGCTAATGACCTTGTAAAGAAAAATCTCGGTAGAGGTATTGATGGTGGGATGAAAGGTGCTATTCTTGGTACTCTATTCCCTCTAGGTGGTCCTTTGATTGGTGCTATGGCTGGTGCTGGTCTTAATATCATTAAAAGTAGTTCTTTCTTCCAAAGAACTGTATTTGGTGAAGATATTATAAATGAAGATGGTACCATCACTAGAAAAGAAGGTCTTATCTCTAAGAAGATGCAAGAAGCTATGCAGAAATATCTTCCTGATGGGAAGAAATATGTAACAGCTGGTGCTATTAGTGGTTTAATTCTTCCTTTTGGTCCTCTTGGCGGTGCTATGATCGGTGCTGCTGCTACTCTTATTAAAAATAATAGAGAAGTAAATGACTTCTTATTTGGTGATAAGGGTGGGTTATTAAATAAGGATAGAAAACAAAAGATCAAGAAATATTTCCCTAGAGTAGCTGCTGCTACAATATCCACAATGTTCTTAGGACCTTTTGGTATACTTGGAAATGCTATGCTTGGTTCTGCAATAGGAATGATGTCTACGACAGAAAAGTTCAAAGAACTTATGCTTGGTATTCCTGATAGTAAAGGTGTAAGACGTGGTGGTTTAGCTGGTGCTATTAGACGGCATGTAACAGATCCTCTTAGAAGACAAGTTATTGATGTTAGAGATAATCTTGGTAAATGGGTTAAAGATGATTTATTAAAACCCGTATTTAATACATTTGCTCCTCTTACTAAATTGATTGGTGTAAGGTTATTTGATACTGGTAAAGCTATGACTAACTGGTTCAAATACCAATTAAAGACTCCTGGTTTATTATTTGAAAGAATATTTGATAAATTAGGTATTGGTAAGAAGATAGGGTCTAAAGTAAAATCTTTAACCAAAGCTGCTGGTGGTGCAGTTAGTGGAATAGCTAAATTCTTAGAAAGAAATGTTGGTAATAGAGCACAAAAAGCTCTTATCAGATCTGGACATGGTATTGGTTCTACTGAAGACCAAATCAGAATTGCTGATGATTTTGGTATGGAAGATGATGGAACTAATATGTTAAGAATGATGGGAGACGTAAATGCTACTAATATAGACAGAGTAAACGTTTCTAGAGCTAAGCTAAAAGATAGCCTTGAATTGATAGATAATCTAAAACATCATGGAGTAGATTATCATAACAGAAAAGCTTCTAAAACATTATTTGCTGATGCTGAAGGTGTCTTTGATCAAATAAGAAAAGATACAAATGGCGATGTAGATTTAAATGCAGATAAATTCTCAGAAACTTTCCGTAAAAAAGGTTATGGTGCTGGTATCCAAGAAATAAATAAACTAAAAAATAGTGGTCGTATTAATAATGAACAATATAACCAATTAGTTCAAGCTATAAAAACAGCACAAAATAAAATAGACAGATCCAAAGCTGCTATAGATATATTCCAAGGTAAGGGAAGTATAAATGATATTACCAAAGATGCTAGAAGGATATATTCTGATCTAACACATGGAATGGATGTTACAAAAGTACCTATTAGTGAACAAATGTTTATACAGTGCTTTGTTGGAGCTATTCGTGGAAATGATGAAGATATCAAAAAGTTAGAAGTATTCAATCGTATTATCACTAACCGTATTGATGAATTAAACAAACGAAAAGGTGATGTATTAAGAGAACGAGAAGAATACAAAGAAGGAGCAGACAATGCTATCAAGTCTACTAATGATATATACTCATTCTTAACTCAGCCTGCTGTAGGAACAGATTATAAGCAAACAGCATTCACTCTTAGTATTGCTTCTGGTTTTAGACAAGCAATATTTGGAGAAGGAGGATACTTCGATAAAATAAAAGGTATGGAAGAAAATGGTTCTGGAACCACAACTTCTATGCCTAATATAACTGGAGCTATCACTCCTGAAGATATAAAGAATTCTGAAGAGCATGCTGGTGGTGGAGTCATTGGTGCATTATCAAGCTTGTTCAGTGGTGGTGCTAAAGCAGAAGCTGCTGAAGGAGCTGGTGGCTTATTAGGAGGAATACTAGGCGGAGATAAAAAATCATCCGATAATGATTCAGATAGTAGTGATACTGATAAAGTTACTTCTAAACCTACTGAAATGCGTACCAAGGATGAAATAGCTAGAGATGTTCATGAATTAGATGCTGGTAGTATTACAAATGCTTCTACCTCTTCTATTGGTGTTGGATCCATTACTAAAGGAAAGAATGGTAAAAATGTTACCACAGTTCCTACTGGAGATGGCGATGTAAAAGAATATGGTATTTCATCTTCAGATGGTCAGATGATGGAATTACCTAATAAGCATAATAGAGAAATCAATGCTAAAAATAAACACAAACTTGCTTTACAAGAAAGATCTACAATAGCCTTAGAATCTATTGCTAATAAAATAGGTGCTGGTGTAGGTATTGGTGCCAAAGCTAAAGGCAGTAAATCCTCTGGTGGTTTATTAGATGGACTTCTTGGAGGTGCTGGCGGATTATTAGATAACCTCTTAATGCCTTTGTTTGCTATTCCTGTTTTAGGACCTGCTTTAAAAAAACTGCTTGGAAAAGGTAAAGATGCATTAAAAGAAGGAGCTTCTGGTGTTTGGGATAATGTTAAAGGATGGGTAAAGGATAAAATACCTGATCCTCTTAAAAAAGGATATAATAATCTCAAATATTCTGCAGAAGGTAAAGCTGCTGGTCCTTTAGGGAAATTAGGAGCTGGTTTAGGTAAAGCAGGATCTATGCTTGAAAAAGGTTCTGGTTTAGTAGGTGCTGGAATTCCTGCCTTAATAGATGCATATCAATATATAGATGCTAAAGCTAATGGTGATGAAGAAGCTGCCGCTAAAGCTGCTGGAGAAGCTCCTAAAGATCTAGCATTTGGTACTGGAGGTTTATTAGCTTCTAAATTCTTGGGTGCTGGTGCATTAGGAACTGGTGCTGCAGGTGCTGCTGCTAAACAGCTTTATAATCTTGCTACTGGTCAAGAAGTAAGTGGTACAGAATTTGCAATGGATACAGCCGCTGGTTATGCTGGATCTAAAGTTGCTGGTTGGGTAGGTAATAAGTTAGGCCTCAAAGGAATGGGTATATCTGACCTCGCTTCTAAATTTGGAGATAATAGTAAAAGATATGTATCTGATTTAGCAAAGACAGAAAAACAATTAGCAGCAGGAGCAGAAGATGTAGCTTCTCAAGGTGGAAAGAATATTGAAATGGTTAAAGCTTTATTAGTAAAGCTTAAGGAAGCCATTACTAAATTCACATCTAAGATTGTTGACGTAATTCCTAATGGTGGTAAAGCTGCAAAATACATTATGAATTTCGGAGCTAAGATCTTAGAAAATGCTGCCAAACCTGCTAATATGGCTAAAGCTGTTGCTAAATTAGCTAAATCTACTGCCGTTACCGCTGTATCAGCTACTGGTGTTGGTGCAGTAATTGGTATAGCTGTTACTGCTGGATTTGCTATTTATGATTTTTATAAAGGCTATCAAAATGCAGATGAAATGCTTAAACTTAAAGAAGGTACAGCAACAACTGGTATGAAAGTTGTAGCTGGTATCGTAACAGCATTGGTTGGTGCTATTCCTTTCTTAGGGGTAATCTTACCTGAAGATTTTGCTCTCGAATTAGCTATTGAATATATTGGTCCTTTCTTCGGATTCGGAAAGAAAGAATTAGAAGAATTAAGAAGAGAAAAAGGCCGTAAAGATGATCAGTCTACTGTTGATAGTATTGCAGAGGGCGGATCTAATGATAGCAATAGTCAAGGATTCGTTGATAAACTTAAGAAAATGGTTAGCAATGGAGCAAATTCTATAAGCGAAATAATCAGCAAAGGTAAAGATTGGGTATCCAATAATGCTACTTGGTTGGCTAATACTGCAGCTGAAAAGTGGAATGACTTTAAGACTGGTTTATCTGAAGGATGGACTAGTGTTGTAAATAAAGGTAAAGAAACTATAAATTATGGAGCAGAAAAAATAAATGATTTTAGGAAAACTGCTGCAGAAAAACTAAATAAATACTTTGGTGGAGATAGTAGTGATGATGATAAGAAGAAAGATGGAAAAGGAAAACATTCTAGATATGGAAGAGGCAATTTCTATTCTCAATTAGATCCTGCTTATTCTATGCCATTCAATTCTTCAGCAGACTCTGAAGTTCAATCTATGGCTGATTCTGGATGCGGACCTGTATCTGCTTCTAACGCATTATCATCTCTTGGTATTGATGTAGATCCTAGAGTAGCTGCACAATATGCTCTTAAGAGTGGATATAAAGAAACTGATGGTGGTACAAGACCTGAATTCTTTAATAATTTCATGGGAAGAGCTGGTGTATCTACAGAAAGCTTACATGATCCCTCATCTATTAAGGCTTCTTTAAAAGCTGGAAATCCTGTAGTATTAATGGGGCAAGATTCTAATGGAGAATCTAATAGAACTCCATATGCTGAAAACCCTCATTATGTAACTGCTACTGGTATAGATAGTAGAGGAAATGTAATAGTACAGGATCCTGAATCAGATCAACCTAATAAAGTATATAAAGCTAATGATGTATTATCTAAATCTACAATAGCTATTAGTGCTAGATCCAAGAGTTATGGTTCTGGTAAATATAGTAGAAGTAGATATTATGGAAAAGGTAGATCTTCTTTAACTAGTTATAGAACAACTAGATATGGGACTGGTCCTAGAATTAGATCTCGCTATGGTAGAGGAAAAACTTCTGCTGAAAAGATGTGGGCACTAGCTGCATGGGCAGAAGGAAAAACTAATATTGATAAGAAATTAATATTTGCTCAATGGTATCATGAATCTGGTGGGTTTACATCTGCTTTAGCTGTAGAAGATTATAACTTTGGCGGAATGACACAGAATGAACCTTCTACATCATCAATGAAACAACCAGATGGTGGAAACTATTATAAACACTTTGATAATGAAGAACAATGGGCAGAATATTATGCTTGGTACTGCAATAGATGTGATGATCCTCCTCTTGGTGGTTCTAAAGATGTTGATGATTTTGCCCAAAGATTGAAGCATAATGGATATTTTGGAGCACCTGTAGAAGAATATGCTAATGGTATGAGGAATGCTCTTAGTGCAATTCCTTCTTCTCCTCCAAATGCAAGATTAATAGAAACCTCTAGATTTGGTAAAGTAGATCCTGGTAGTGCTAAGAATGGATCATCTTCCTCTTCATCTGGAGATAAGAAAGAAGTTAAAACATTCTTTGGAGCTTTTAGCAATGTTGCATCTATATTCGAAAAGGCTATTAGTTTTGGAGATGGTGGAAGCTCTTCTAATAATAGTGGATCTAGTGGTGCCGTAAGTGGAGATAAAGCTAAGAATGCTAAGCAAATCTGGGATTTCTTAATTGGTAAAGGATTAAGTAAAATCCAAGCTGCTGCTATTTGTGGTAATATTGAAGCCGAATCAGAATATAACCCCTCTTCTGTAAATTCTAGCAGTGGTGCTAAAGGCATTTGTCAATGGTTAGATAGTCGTGCAACTACTTTAGACAATATAGCTAAAAACAGAGGGAAGCAATGGAATGATTTAGGCGTTCAATTAGATATGCTATGGTTAGAAATAGGGCCTGGAGGAAATTATAATAAAATATTAGGCGGATTATCTAGTGATCTTGATACAGCCGTAGAACAATGGGAACAAGGATTCGAAGTTAGTGGAGACACATCAAGCTATCCAAGAAGAAAAGCCTCTGCTCATCAAATACTTAATGGTGAAGGCGATATAACTGGCGGAAATAAAGATCAGGGTGGAGATAATAAATCTAATTCTGGTAAAGGAAAGCATAGTAGATTTGGTAGAGGAAAATCTTTATGGGGTAGAGGAGATACAAGTTTCCTAGATTCTAATAGCGGATATAATCCTTATAGTTTTGGAATGAATGCAAGTTTACAAGATACAACTAAGAAAGATACTAATTATAATCTCTCATCTAAGATGAATGAAAAAACAGGAAATGTTGTTAGCAATGGATTAGCAAATTCTGTAAACAATGCTAAACCTTCTTTAAATAGTGGGGATGATTATACTAAAGGATTCTTTGGCAAAATCTCTGGTATGGCTGAAGCTATTTCTGCTCCTTTATCTAAAGCTACAAAAGCTATTGGTAAATCTATACTAGGTGCTACAAGTTCTTATTTTGGAGACAGTCTGAAATTCTTATTTGGGAGTGATAATCCTTTTGCTAGTATCTTAAACATTGGATCAGATTCCAATGGTGGAAGTAGTGGAGGAAATCAGTCCGGTGGTGGAGGATCTGTATCTGTTCCTCAAAGCGGAAGTGCTGCAGAAGGTATGCAAAAAGCTTTGGGCGGTGCTCCTATAACAGGACCTTTTGGAGAAGATAGACCTGGTCATACTCATAATGGTATAGACTATGGTGTAGACGAAGGAACTCCTATACCCACCTTGGTAGATGGACCTGTTGATGATGTAGGATCTCAGCCTAATGGATATGGTAATTTCGTTTCTATCAAAGACTCTGCTGGTAATTATCACTTATTTGCTCACTTGTCTGAACAATTAGTATCTAAAGGCGATGTAGTAAAAGCTGGTACTATAGTTGCTAAATCTGGTAATACAGGTGCTGGTTCTGGACCTCATCTTCATTATACTATTTCTAGCGATCCTAATTGTGCTGGTATGACTGGTGCTATCAATCCTAATTCATATGATTTATCTAAAGTCCAAACCTCTAGCTCTGGATCTGGTAAATTTGGTAGAGGGAAGATGTATTTCTCTTCTCATTCTAAATATGGTATGGGAAATAGAATAGTACGAGTTAAATTCAATAACAACTCTGGATCTATAGAAGGTGTTGTTGGAAAAGGAGTTCCTGGTAATAGACCTAGAATAGGCAAAGCGGGAATGGGTAAATTTGGTAGAGGCGGAATTAAAGGATTCTTTAAGAATGCTTGGAATGGTATTAAATCTTATGGTAGAGATTTCTTAGATAGATTTAAGAATGGTATAAACTTACCTCAGATTACAAATACTTCAAATGGATCTCCTTATGAAGAAAATGATATACTCTATCTTACAAATAATGGATATACAAGAGATCAAGCAATTGATATCTTGTCTAAAGATCCTAAATATGCAAGTAGAGTAGATAATAAACTTACTGCACATGGAGATACTATTGTAACTTCTCCTTCCAATTTACAACAAACTACAACAAGTCAATCTTATACTCAACCTACATCTGTTCAGGCTTCAGTTCAGTCTAATATAGATTTAGGAAATAAGATTGATAAATTAATAGCTCAACAATCTAAAACAAATGAATTGCTCTCATCTATAGTTCAATTAGCAACAGCATTTGCTAAAAATGCTTCTTCAAATCAGGCTTCATCGGCAGGATCTGATAAAGTATCTCAAGCAATTGCAGCATCTACTAGAAATGCTACAGTAGATAGTAATGGTAACTTTACTAGAGTTAATTCTACTAATATGAGTGATTATCAATCCATTATTGATAATATGCAAGCAATAGCTAATAGATAAAATAATTCAGGGATAGCATAATTGCTATCCCTGACATTTTTATAATGATTTAATCTTTTAGGAGGAAACTTTTAATGGAAACATATAAAGTTCTAGAACCTATTCTTTTAAGAGCTACACCTTCTGCTGATGGAAAAATTGTCAGTGGTTTAGATAAAGGGAAAACTATAGATATTATATCTGAAGAAAATGGTTGGTTAAAGACTATTAGTGGAAGATATGTTTTAGATAGCAATAGATTGAAAAAGATAGCAAATAAAGAACAAATAGAATCTATCAAAAAAAGAATTAATAAATTGAATCTTAACCTGCATGGTGGAGAAGCTAGACAAAACGTCGATGATATAGATTCATCTATTGTAGGTATGGATGTTTATGTAGATAAAAAAGATAAAGATTTAAATAATAAACCTATTGATGCTTCTGCCAAATCAGATAGTGGTAATTTTAAAGTTGTAGCATATACAGAAGATTATGTAGTAATATCTGATGGTAAAGATAATAGATATGAATTAAACTATGAAGACGTAATAGATAAAAAGGCTAGTAAAGATAAAAAAGATGGTTCTGGTACTCTAGCTGCTACTCAAAAAGCCAAGATTCTTAATGAAATGGATTTTAAGCAAACCCTTAAAGATATTAAGGAATCCAGAAGTCTAAGTGATTATGCTAAAGAACTATCTGATTTTGTGTCAAATTTAAATAGGATGACTATTCATAATACAAGAGCAGTATTTGGTATGCCTTACCAATGGCTACCTATTGCTGATACTAGAATAGATAATACTATGAATAATCCATCTTTTGGAAGAAAATATATTCAGAAAATTGTAGCAAGATCTCCTATTTTAGTAATGCAAGCTGGAGTTGCTACATTCCTTCATGGTTATAATAGCAAACAACAAGATCAGATTAAAAAGGCATTGCTTGCTGGTATTTCTAGTAATGATGTAAATGAATCTGAAGTAGGAAGATTGTTAAATAACTCTGGTAGATATTATAACTTTAAAGCTATGCCTACAGATTATTTTAGAGCTGTAAACCAGATGTGTAGAACAGTAGCTGCTATTCTTAATCTTGATGATGAAGTGGTTAATGTAAATGGAAATGAAGATAAGCTTGGTAGTTTTAACTGGGAATTAGCAGCACAACATCCTTTTGCTGGATACAACAAAGGATCTATCGGATTTTATCTTAACTCAGAAACTCAAGTACAAGAAGGTTTCTCAAATGGTACTAGACAATCTCGTCTAGCATCTACAGCAAACCAAGTAGGTGACTTAGCAGAAGAAGTAAACTTCTTATTAGGTGGAGCTGCTGGTAAAATAGCTGGTGTAGATATGAATGAAAGAGCTAAATTAGACCAAGGTAGTAGTAGTGATGGTATGATGGGTCTTCTTTCATCCTTTACTCATAATATGCATACCATGATGGCTGGTGGACGTATGTATTTCCCTGAAATATGGGCAGATTCATCTTTTATGAGAAACTATGATGTTACTATTCGTTTAGATTCTCCTGATTGCGATACTTTATCTATCTATTTAAATATATTTGTTCCTTTGTGTCATATTCTTGGATTATGTATGCCAAGATCTGCTGGTGATAATACTTATGTATCTCCTTTCTTAGTACGTGCATTTTATAAATCATTCTTCCATGTTGATATGGGTATTATAACCAACTGTTCTATTCAACGTGGTGATATTCAAGCATGGACACAGGATGGATTGCCTACTCAGATCACTGTTCAATTAAGTATCAAAGACTTATATGATGTAATGGCTATGGCTACTGGCAAAGGAGATAATGATATGATTGGAAATCCTGCACAATTAGACTATCTTGCTAATATGTGTGGTGTAAATATAGCAGAACCTAATATGCTTAGATATATTAAGTTATATTGGATTACTAGAATGGGTAAAAATGCTATTAAAGATAATATCGTATCATTCTGGAGTAAAGCTATGGGATCTGTATATAGAACTTGGAATAACCTTGGTGGAAACCAATCTGGTAATGGATCTATTATGTAATCAATTCTATAATTATACACTATTAATATGAATAAAATATTAATAGTTTCCGGAGGTATAATTAATGAATACATGTGATTATCTATTAGGATTTATATCAGGTGCATTAGCGTTATATGTGTATTCAGAGAAAACTAGAAAGAATGTAAAGAAAGCTAATAGGGAACTAAGAGAGATTGAAGAGAAGCTAGAACAATTAGAAGAGATGAATGATAAGCTTGAAAGAGAAGGATCTTGTTATAAATATTGCTTAAGGAATTATAGGTAAGTGGGAAACCACTTACCTATATTTTTTTATATATAAGGGAACACTATGAATAAAGCAGATATCCTAAAAATAGGAGGTGATAAAAATCAAAACAAGAAAACAAAAAACAGAAATTTATAACCAGAAATTTTCTATGATACCTAAAGATTATCAGGAGAGAATTAACTGGATAATAGATACATACAAAATTTCTGATACTAAATTAAAAGATATAATAGATACTAAAGATAAAATGTTGCAACAAATGTATTATATGCCTGAATTGTTTGTGATAATATATGAAATACCAGAAGGATCTCCTAGACCTAGAGCTAGATTTATTAAAAGTAAAGGAAATAATATATTAGCCAATGCCAGATCCAATCCTGGGTTTATTCAGGTATATTCTATAACTGGTGCATCAGATAAAAAATTTATGCAAGAATTTAAAACTAATAGTGATTTTGATTTCTTAGAATCTCTTATTTATACTCCTTGCAGTGTTAAATATGATGCGTACTTTAAAACACCAAGTATATTTAATTCTAAAGAAAAAATGTTAGCAGAGTTAGGGATGATAAGACCTTTATCAAAACCAGACTTTGATAATGTGGAAAAGAAATATTCGGATATGTATACTGGGAATATATGGGTGGACGATTCTATAGTAATCGAATCTAATTTTAATAAATACTATTCCGAACTACCAAGAATAGAAATAACTTTAAGATATATGAATATGCTTTACAATAAATATCAATATAAATCAGTATCAAAGAGACTTGGATTGGATGATATAAAATTCTTTAATTAAAATATAAAGGATGGTATATCATAAATGAGATTAATTAATGATTTAAAAATGTGCGATTCTATTACAAATGACATGGTAAATTATAACGATATTAAGATCAATCTTTTAAAAAATAATGTGTTTTCTGTAGATAATATTACAGAATATCTTGATAGTTGGGATGATATAAAGAATGGTAATATTTGTTATAAAGTATTATACAATAATTCAGGAAATTCTTATCTTTACATATATCCTAATTCTAACAAAGATATTACAAATTACCTTGTAGAATGCATTCGTATGTGTTTAAAGCATATCTTATTAAATAATGATTTAAGCTTCTTATCTAATGAAGAAGTAAAATACGTTACTGAAATAAATTGCTTAGATTCTTTTTTCACTTGTGCAAAAATTAGTGATAAAACATACCTTATTCAAATATAAAATCTTATGGGTAAGAGGTTATTCCTCTTACCCAATATTTTTAACTTTTAAAATTTCAATCAATTATATATTATTATAGTGAAGTCCAGATAAGGATTTCCAATATTTAATTAAATATTGTTTAACTAAAACTTTTTTTAAAAGAAGCAAAAAGAGGAGGTAGTACAAATGTCTAAAAAGAAAGGGAACAAGGTTAGTTTAAAACAGGATCAAGCAACAACTCAGGTATCGCAACCTAAGGAAATTAATAGCGATACTGGAAACGTCCAATTCATTAGTGAAGGTATTGGACTTGAAGATCTTGTAAAAATCGAAGGTAAAAATTCTAATAATGTTGTTAAAGGAGAAGAAAACGAAATGAACAAAGCTCAAGAAACTCAAAGAACTCATAATGAAGTTGTTGTAGAAGCAAAACAACAAGAAGAACAAGCTAAGGTTGCTAGTGCAGTTAAAAAGGTTGAAGAAGCAAAGAAAGAAGATAAACCTGTTGAAACATCTAAAGAAAAGACTGTAGCTTTAACAGAAAAGCAGATAGCTGAAATGGTTAAAAATGCTAAAGAACTTGCTAAAGCTGAATTACAACTTGAACAAGCAAAAGAAGAATCTAAAGTAGAAGCTATTCCCGCTAAAGTTGAAGGAGGAAAACAAGAAATGTATAAACAAACTGCAGCAATGAATAGTAATGAAGTACAGGTACCTGATAATAATACTGTAACTATCAGTAAAGCTGATTTAGATGATCTTATTAAGAAAGCAGTAGAAAATGCTGCAAAAGCAAATGCAAATCTTCCTGCTCCCCAGGTTGCAATTAAAGAAGAAGTAAAAGAAGAACCTAAGAAGGAAGAAGTTGTAGAAAAGAAAGAAGCTAAAGAAGAATCTGAAGAAAATGATTATATCTTCTTCTTTGGTGCAGCAGTTGGTGCAGCTGCTGTATATGGTGGTCAGAAATTGTATGAATATCTTAATGATGATTCTGCAGCAGATGATGCTTCTGAAGCATTCTCTCTCATTTCTGACATGTTCTAGGATTTAAAAAGAATATAGGGTACTGCATTTAGCAGTACCCTTATTTTTTTTTACATCATACCAGGAGTAGAGTTATTAACAGGAGTTGTAGAATTAGAAGGAGTGCTACTGGGAGATGTAGGAGGAGTCGTATGAGTTCCAGAAGTAGTAGAAATAGCAGGTGCTGAAGTAGATGAAGGTGTATTAACACTCATAGTTCCAGAACTCTTAGGAGCTGCTGTCGGAGCACTAGGTGTACTACCAGGAACACTATTATCTTCCCGAATAGAGTTCTTCATCTTATTCAAAATACTAGCAATTTCATTTTCATCAAGATCAACAATACCCAAAGTATTTACACATTCCATAAAGGAATACATTACTTTTGTATCATTAACCAATTTCTGGAAATCAATACGATTATTTAATCCAGTAGTATAAGCTTCTTTGATAATTTGATTGCGATGGATAACTTCTAATGTATTATCAGTCATAATGGAGAATACATTCTTTGCTTGTTCTCTAAAAGAACGTTGTTTAGAACGAATCATACGTACTGCTTCTTGCTGTACATTATATTTCGGATCTAATTCTGTATTAGGATCTCCATTAAAATCTTGCATTAAAGGATCATTAGAATTAATGGTATTATCCATATCATCAATGGTATCTAACTTTTGTTTAGCTTTTTCATAAACTCTTCTAAGTTCTTCTTTTTGTTTCTTATTACTATCTACAAAATCAGATACTGCATCTTCTACACGATTTGTAATAATCTTTGTAATATCATGAGGAATTGTATCTTTTGTATCAATGATAAAATCTTTAATAGTCTTATCTTCGATTTCGAAAATATTCTTTTCAGGAATTCCTACAGATACAGCAACTGCTGTTGCCTGTTCCATAATAGCATCATGATAAGCTACAATATCTTCATACCATTCATTCAAATAAACACTTTTATTTTTAAAAGAGTTAATCAAATTAATAGTACCATGTTCTTTAATAAAATTCTTTACAAGATTCTTAGCCAAAGCTTTTTCATGCTTGTTTGCATACTGTTCTTTAAGAACTTTCTTAAGCATTCCATCATAGAGACATTTTGTCAACAAATCTGTACGAACTTGTTCAGAGAAGTTATTTAAAATATCTTTATCTACAACAGCTTTATCTTTTTTTGTATAGTATGTATCATATACATCAAAATCATGATTAAGATCTACATCTTTATCAGGATATAAGTTAATTGTATCTTCTTTAAGAGCTTGTCGTTCCAATTCTTCACGGATGAAATCCGCATTACTTTTGGATGCTCTTTTAAACATCATCATTTATACGAAACCTCCGATTATTAGTAATTACTCATATATAATTTTCCCAAGAACTCATCAAAAGAGTCAGCAATCTTGGTTACGGTTTCTTCAGGGCAAACCATAAAAATGCATCCTTTAGAATCGCAACATATAATCATTTCATGAGAAGCCCATATGATAGGATATAATTTATTTCTTTCAAATACAGTTCCTTCAATAGCCGATTTATCATAATTTTCACAATTACCATTTTGATAAATATCATAAGTTAATTGTCTAGATGATGTAATTAAAGGATTAAAATTAAAGAAATCGTATATTCTTATTCCAGGAAGATCTTCTGTGTCAAAAGTATCCTTTGATTCAGAAGGGATAATCTTATCATAGTAATGCTTGATTATAAACCTCATTATATCTGATGGGATTTTATAATCATAATCTTTTAACGCATTTTCAATATTATTCTTTTCTTCCCTTGTTATTTCTTTCTCAGGTTCCCAATTAAGATTGTAATCATCTTTTTCAAGATTCGTTTTTGCTTGTTTTTTATATATTAACATATTTACCACTCCTAGAATAAAGGTCCATCAGAAGAGGAAGGATCTGTATCAATATCATCAATCTTTTGTTTCTTATCATCCTTCTTAATTTCTGTGGTAGCTTTATTTTCAGCAGTCTTAGCTTCTACAGCTAATTTATCAGCAATCTTATGGAAACTATTAGCAATAGCTATTTGTTTACGGATTACAGTCTTTCTATCTCCATCTGTTTGAATATCAGGATTTTCTTCTAATTCATGAGCATTCATTTCAAGAAGATCACCTTGGATATCAAAATATACAGATACACGTTGACGAGCAGCAAAGAAGTAATATACTACATCTTTAATCATGGGAATAAGAGCTAATACCAAGGGAATAGCAATAGCAGCAGCTTTAATAAAACCAAGAGCCCCTACAAAGTTTCTAGCTCTAGCTTTAATCAGAGGACGAAGTGCATTTTCAATATCACCTGTTTTACAAGCTGTATTGAATTTACAAATATTTTCATAAAGAAGATGTTCTTTTACTTTAGATACACCTGTTTTATCAAGAACAATGGTAAGTCCATCTTTCTTAGGATCTTTTACATATTCGATGCAAGCAGCAATCATATAAGAAACAGAACTAATACAAGCAAGAGTCATTGTTTCATACATAACTTGACCAAAGTCTACTTTAGCCATATAAGACTGTGTAAATACATCATCAAGATTTTCAATATTAGAAATAGCATTACTAATTTCTTGAACAGGTTTGGTATCTTCATGATACTTTTCAAAAATACCCATCAATACAGCAACGCATTCACAAAGATCGTTATATTTAGGTAATTTTCTAATATTGCCTCTAGTACGAGCAATATCACCTTTATCAAAAGTATCAATCTTATTTACAATCATTTGATATAAACGATTTGTAAGAGAAAGAAGAGCAGTATTTTGTTCTGCTTCATCAAGATTATAAAGACGGGTAATCGTTTTATAATCTGTAATATCCATATGCTCAGAAATAGCATCTTTAAATTGTTGAGTCATAACAGCTTCTCCTACAGCTCTATTATAAGGTCCATTTACTTGTGGTTGAGGAACATTAGCTTGTTGTTGTTGAGGGGGTTGATTATTAGCTGCAGATCCAATAGCATTAGCCGGTTTAGGAATAGAATGACTAGCAGGATTTTCAAATCCATTCTTAGGATCACTCATAATCATATTATCCCCATTTTGGTTTGTATCTGTTTTATCTGTAGTTAACTGAGAATTTACACGGCCATCCGTATTATTATCTTCATTAATACGTTCAAAAAGAATCATTTTTTATTACCGCCCCTTCACAAGAGTATTAATCATTTTCTTATATTCCCCATTACTCTGTTCACGTTCAAGAGCCATAAAGGACATTGTTTCAAAGTTCTTAGTTCCATCATCATATAAGAACTTAATCTTTTCGTTTACAGCATCAACAATACCAACACCAATAAAGTTATATCCTCTCATAACTCCAAGCATAGTAGAAGAATTATTCAAGTCTACACGATATACACTCTTAACTACTTCTACTTCTTCAGACGAAAGTACAAGCATTGTAATAGCTGCACATGCAGAATTATCGCCACGAGCTTTATTATTGATCTTAGCACGATTTGCACGGATTTCAAGCATCTTCCAAATCTTAGAGTCAGATCCTTTGTTTGTCTTTGCAACAGCATCAATCTTAGCACGATCTACAGCGAATAAGAAATCTTTAAAGAATTTAATTTCTCCAGTAGTAGCTCGAATGAAATTAAATAAACCACGACGATCATTATTCTTAAGAACCATACGATTCATCATTTCATTAGAAGATACATAATGAATGATACATTTTACACCAATTACAGCAGTATTAACTATTTCATTATCTGTGCCATTAGCCTGAGTAACAAAGTTGATAATCATTAAGCTAGGGGTTGCTTCATTAGCTTTCTTAATATCTGTAGAGATAATCTGTTTAGAAAGAATTTCAGAAGCATCTTTAATTCTAGATACAGAGTCTTTGTAAATAGTACTGTTATTCTTTAAGATATCGCTAAGAGTCTTATATCTCTGCATAGTTTCAAGTTCTTGAGTACTCTTATCCTTCTTAATAGTTTCTGTTGTAGTTGTAGTAACGGTTGTAACACCACTGTTACCAGCTTTCTTAGTTTCAGTACGAGTAGAATCTGTAATTCTCGTTTCTTCACCAATACTCTTTCTAAATGCTTTATAGTCACCAAAATCTTTAGTAATACTATAATCATTTAAAGAATAAGAATTTATACCTTCGCTAAGCTGGGTATAATAGTCATCATTATGTGCAAGATCTTTAAGAACTGCTTGAGTTGCTTCATTGATCTTAGCATTACCATATGCAGAGATTTTAACTTCTTCATCAAGCTTATTGGCAAAATCAATTACATCATCTACATTCATATCACTAAGATCAAGAGTAGTAGAGATATTATTATGAAATCTCTTTAAATAAGCTTGAGCACTCTTAGCGTCGGTAATTTGACTTGCTGCAAATAACATTTGCAACATAGAAACATATTTACGTTCTGCAGCCTTTGTAATCATTTGTGCTTCTTCAATACCAACTGCTTCACTAACTAATACAGGGAAAACAGCTGTAAGCCCTTTGGCTTCTTTAGCAATATTGCTAGTCATTTTAAATTCACCAGGAATTTTGCTTTTTGCGAGTGTACCTGTAATTCCACTAGCAATAGCTTCAGCATCCAATCCAAGGATATCTAAAATCCCAGACAACGGACCAGAACTGGCTTCATCTAAAAGAGTCTTATATTCATGCATGAAATATTTCCTCCTACAATAAAAAAATTAATTATATCGATATAATTATCTTTTCAAGATAATTATGATAATGTCAAAGGATTAGCCTAGTACAATAAGATTATAAAATTATACATTTTGACATAGGTATAATGATTGTAACTTTTTGCATTTTGGTGGTGAAAATTTAATGCCATTTTATGACAATTCTAATACTTCGTGGGATAGATTAAACCGAAGATCTTCTGTAGTTACTGGTGATGGAGTAGAAGTATCAATAACAAACACCACTGAAGAAAGCGATAATACAAACGGTATATCTCCTACGGAAACAGATGAAGAGTATGTAAAACTCACTTCAGATATAAATACTCATGAATCTGAGATGAGAAGATTAATGAGGGCTAATGGGATATATGAACCAGAAGATATGAAATACTGGACTACTTTTTATAGATATCCTAGAATAGACCCTTTTAACCATGTACAGGGTGCTAGAGAATATGCTTTCTTTACCAAACCCGATTTACCTATATTAAGATATCAAACTGAAACTGGATTTGACTATAATAAATCTGGTTGGTTATCAGATGCTGCCAGTCAATTCCCATATTTCAATTGGTTATATTCTCATGGATACCTATATACAGTTCTAGAAAATCTATGTTATGGTACTAGTGATGGTAGTTCTGAAAAGAACTGCCCATTTGTTCGTATCCTTAGTAATAGAAAAACATCGAATATTGATATTCCAGACTTGGCTGTAGATGAATTAGAAACAGCTCAAAATATGTTTGGATCTAGAATTCTATATCCAAAATCATCTATTAGTTCTGATGAAAATGTTGACTTTACTATTGAATTTGAAGATACTCGATATCTTGAAATTTATAATTATTTTAAAACATGGGATTATGCTAGACAATTAAAATGGTTGGGGTTGCTACCTCCTAAGAAAGAATATATTTTAAATAAGATACTTTATGATCATATTAGTATATTTAGATTCTTAGTAGATGATGATGGAGAAACTATTCTTCATTTCTCTAAATTCACTGGAGTATTTCCAAAAACCATTTCTAGATCTTCATTTAGTGAAATCCCTCAATCAGGACCTTTAAAAGTTACTATTGGGTTTAAACTTAGTGGATTCTTTGAAGATATGGAACCAAATATACTTTCTGATTTTAATACATTAGTAGCAAATTGGAAAGATGGAACTATGACCAATCCTACTTATAATGAAATTCCCTTATGGGATGATTCAATAGGAGCTATGTCTGGAGAAAGTGGAGACTATCCATATATCTATTATCCTAAAGAACCTGACTGGAGAGGTTATAAACTCCCAATGCTTAAATGGAGTACTAATACAGGAAATGATCCTGCTGTAAGTTGGGCAAATCAAGATACTAATACCAAATCTACTGTGGAAACAACAACAGATGAAATTCAAAATGTTGCTAACACAATTGGTAGCTATGCTGGTGTTACATTTAATAAAGATATGACTCCTGAAGAGTTAGAAAAAGCTACTGAAGCCAAAAGAATGAATAAATTCTAATATTGGAGGATAGTATTAATGGCGTACAATAGTACAAATATTTTAAATACAGATATTTACAAAGTATCTGAATTTATAGATAAATTAAAAGCCAAATATATAGATATACCTGAAGATACATTGGTTCTTGGTGTATATGGGTACTTATCCTCTATATTTGGAAACCTTTTAGAAAATACAGCAATCACTGCATCTGAATATTCAAATGAAGCTATTCCTACTAAAGCTAAATATGAAAGAAATGTAATTTCTCATGCATTAGCTTTGGGAATTAATAGTATTACAGCCAAACCTGCATATATCGATGTAACATTGAATATTCCTGAAACGCAGATGGTTCATAATATGAAAAATAATAAATTTGTCATAGACAAAGAATATATTTTTTATATTGGAGAAACCACAAAATATCCTTATCATTTAGATTATGATATTATAGTTACTAGACATTATTTACCTAATGGGGAAGTAGTTTATACAGCTAGATATGATTTAGATAATACAAATAAATTATCATCTACAACAAACCCTTATCTTCCTTATCTTGGAGTATTAAATATTTCTGGAGATAGAATGATCTCTATTAAAACTTTAATACGTCAAGTAACCCATACTCAGATTTATAAAAAAGTAATTATCAATAATCCTCTTGAAACAAAAATCTTTAGTTTTACATTTGAAGATCAATTAGCATATTTTTATGTAACCGTATCTGAAGAACAAGAAGATGGTACTTATAAAGATGCTGTATATTATGAACCTATTTATGATGGATTATATGATTATACTTTAGATACCAATAAGAATTTTATCAATTATTCATATCTTGATGAAAAGACAATTCGATTACGTTTTGATAGAGATTCACAACCTAGAAGGAACTCTGAAATAGTTGTTCATGTATATACAACTCTTGGAGAAAAATGTAATTTTAAACTAAATCAATATCAAGAAATGATGCCTTATAAATCTGATAAATATCCTTATACCGGCATGTATATTATCTTGATGAGTATGTCTGATTCTCATTATGGAGATAATAAATTAAATATTAGTGAATTAAAAAGAGCTATACCAGCTGAAGCATTATCTAGAGGATCTATCTCTACATATAAAGACTTAGATAACTTCTTTAATTCATTACAGAGAAATGATTGTAGATTATATCTTCTTAGAAAAGTTCATAATCAGATAGAACGATTGTATTATGTATATCTTATGATGAAAGATGGAAATAATATTATTCCTACCAATACAATTAATTCCTATATATCTCCTGATGTATTTGCTAATAATAATAAAGGAAATATTATAATCAAACCTGGAACCAAGTTCTATGCTGATATAGATGATGATACAGCCAATTCTATTGTAATATCTGGTACTGATCAAGAAAAGGCATTAGATAAGAATGGGTTTTTATATACAAATCCTTATCTTATTTGTATTAATAAGAATCCTTTTTATGCTTCATATTATCTAACTCTTGTAAATTACTATAGAGAATTATATTTTGAATATGTAAATAATTCATCCATTATTCAATTCGTAGCAGGAAATGTTCATGTATATAGAAATCTCTTTGATGGATATGATACATTTAATATAGATATGACCTGCTTCCAATCTATAGGTACTGATTTCCAATTAGTAAAATATGAAGATGACGGCACCACTATAGCAGAATTAAACTTTAGAGTCTATGCTGTATTATATAGAAAAAATGATAATGGACAAGAATATCCATTTAGATATATAGCTTCAAATCTTGTATCCTATAATCAAAGTGGATATCAATATGATTTGAAGTTTAAGTTTAATATTAATGATTTAATCTCCACTAAAGATAGCTATATCTACTCTCCTAGTGGGTTAAATAATATTAAGAGCGGAAGTGCTATAGGAACTTACCTACCTTCTAATCTTAAGGTAAAATTCTTCTTTGTAGCTAAAGAAGATTTAGATTATGGAAGACATTTTGAAATAAATAAAGTGAAAGGAAATTTAGATGATTTAGTTCCTAATCTTGATGGATGGAGTCTATTAAATGTATATTCTACAGGTGATAATGGAATAGATATATTCTATGATTATAGTGATTTTAATAATTCTTATATTGAGCTTACTAAAGATGAAGAATTTGGTAATCAAGGATATAAACTTCACAAAATACCTGTAGTAAGAGATTTATATTTAAATTCTAATGAACGAGTAAATAAGATAGTAGAAATGATTGATGAAAGAAGATTATATATCCAACAAGCAGTATTCTTATTAGAAGATTCTTTTGGAATAGATTATAAATTCTTCAATACTTATGGAAAATCTAAGATGTACAATATTGATAGAAAAGAAAATATTGATAGAATAAATCTGTCATTGAAATTTGAAGTCAAATTCCAATCTAAAGATGAATCTACTTCTACTTTAGATGATATTACTAATTCTATTAAAGATTATATTGAAGATATCAATAATCTTACTGATCTTCATATTCCTAATCTGATTACTTATATTACTAATATCTATAGAGATCAATTAGTATACATTAAGTTTATTGGATTGAATGATTATGAATCTTTATATCAATCTATCTATAAGAATCCTGATATGGAAGATAACTATTTTAAAGAAACTCAAACCATTCCTGAATTTATAAATATAAATACATTACAAGATGGAACTCCTGATATTACTTATAAAATCATCGAGTAGATAATTATGAATATAAAATTTGATTTACAATTATTTGCAAATGAAATAGTAACTGAGAATCAAACCCGTATAAATAACCCAGATATGATACCAGCATATCAAGATTATAATGTATGGGTTAAAACATTATTTAATTCACAATTGGAAAATTTCTCTAATTTTGCTAGAGATAAATTAAAGGATTATTTAAAAGCTAATTTGGTTTATTATACATATACTACAGAAGAAGAATCATTAGATCCTGTAAAGAAAAAAGAATTTTTTAAGACTATGCATTTTACTAGTAATATGGAACAAGCATTTTTTAATATGCTATATGCTAAAGATTTAAGCCCATTTATTAGATATATAGATCCTACTTTTTGTGATAATATGACTAGATGTTTTACTAATTGTGCTAGTTTAAATACAATAGACCTTTCCTCTTGGGCAGGTAAACTAAATAAAGTTAAATATTGTAGAGATATGTTTAAGAGCGAATCCAGTCCTAATGTAAATAAAGGATTAAAAAAATTAGATTTATCTATGCTTTCATTTCCAAATGTAGAAAATACAGATAATATGTTTGGACAATTAGAAGGGTTGACTGAATTAAAAGTACCTAAGATGGGTAAAAATCATAGATTTAACAATGCAAGATTAATGTTTAATGATCTCAAGAGTATTAAAACCATAGATGTGACTGGAATAGACTTTTCTAGAGTTGGTAATTTTGAACGAATGTTTACTAATTGCGAAAATCTAGAAGAGATTAAAGGTGTTATCGACATGAGTGCTATTGGTAATAGTGTTACTGGATGGACAGATAATCTTGATGCATGGGTAGAAGATCCAGCTCCTCCTAATGTAGCTGCAATGTTCTTTAATTGTCCTAAATTAAAAAAAGTAACAATAATGGCATTTGACAGATTTATAGATGATGCTATTATTAGAAATAATGGTGGATTAAACAGTACTTGCACATTAGAAATTAGAAGAAGCTATGAATCTTCAGGAATTAATGCAAAGATTGAGGTTAAGTCTTCATGATATAACAATCATATAATATATTTTTAAGAAGGAGGATTATTTTTAATGGCAGCTCCTAGTATTACTATTGTAGACGATTCTGATCGTTCTGTAACGAATTGGGATGCGGGTGTAGTTCAAGCTTCTAATGAATCTCCTGTATTCAGTATTTATGTATGGAATAATCGTAATGGATCGGCTGCTATTTCCGATCTCAAAGATGCAACTATCACTGCTTTAGACATTGATGGTTCTGCTAATAGTGAAGTTATAGTAGGTAAATGGGTTCGTGTAAACGTACCTAAGATTGATGGAAATGTTAATGTTTGGACACCTGTTGGTGGTTCTGATGCAAAACATTTACAGGCTGAAGGACTCGTAGGGTCTGGTGATTATACAATCAAAGGCACTGTAAATGATGGTAATAAAAATACTACATCATCTAAGCAAAACTATTGCAAAGTAAATATTAAGGTTGTAGTACCTGTAAATGCAACTCCTGGTACTAAATCCTACAAAATCCGTATTAACGGATATTATGTTTAATTATAATTGGAGGAAATATTATGCCTGCTAATTTAGGTCCTGTAATTACTTTATATAATGAAGCAAATACAAGTACTGTTGACACATGGAGTGTTGGTACTGTAAAAGCACAAGAACCCTCGGCTGCATTAGTAGTAAATATCTGGAACAACCGTGGAAATAATACAGAAGACCATTCCGACCTTCGTGAATGCACTCTTACTGTTCTTGATGCTAATGGTAACACAGCAACTGAAGATGTTGCTCGTGATAAATGGGTAGAATGCAAAATGAAAGCCGAATCTGATTGGATGAAAATCGGTGGATCTGGTTCTGCATTTGCATCTAAGAAAGTTACTGCAAACACAGCTACTGCTGGTGAAGGTATTCTTAAAGGTACTATGAATGATGGTCAGTTAGATACAAGTGGAGCTAATGTTGCTACTGTATCTTTCCGCATCAATGCACCTATTAACAGTACACCTGGTAATAAATCGTTTAAGATTCGCTTAACTGGATATTATACGTAATATAATCTAACCCCATCCCATTAAATTGGGATGGGGATTTATAAAAAAAAATAAGGGAAGGTATCACAGATAACTTCCCTTATAGTTCCCTACCAACCATTATTGGTTGATAGAGAAACCTCGGCAACCGATCACTTGCCGAGGATTTTCTTCCGAGTAGATCGGACCATCGGGATTAACGAGGTCCTTTCTATCGGGGTTGGCTTGCCTAACCAACAAAGATACAATAAAGATTGTATCCTCTTCCTGACTCGGGAGGTCAGTAGTAGGGCCGAAGCCGGTAACACTAACGGGAACTCCGTTAATGTCACCAACTTCATTACTTACGAACCCCACTCTGGCGATCGTACCAGACGGTTCGTAAGCAACAACCAGTTCCCCATCCCGATATATGTTTACAGGATGGGGCGTAAGGTTTATAACCTTCATACTATTCACCTCCTTTTTAAAGTCAGTATGAAGGATTAGGGAGACTTATTTTAAGTCCCCCTTATCTCCGAAAATCTCATTAAAGAAATCTTCGGAAAAGGATTTGTATTTTTTTGAGTCCAAATCCTTCTTTATTATTTCTTCCGAGAATCTTTTAAGATGCTCAGAAGTTTGCTTGCGAGAAAACTCGCAAGCTTTATCTATATCCTTGGATATTTTTTCATAATCCAAGGATGTAGATTTCTTTCTTTTAGATGAAAGGACTTCCTTGCCTTTCATCTTAAACTTGCTCACATTAATCGAGCAAGTTATTTTCATGATCAGCTTTTCTCCTTCGGGAGAAAAACTAGTTGTAAAACTTTCAATCATATAATCGAAAGTTTTACGAATCTCTTTCATCTGTTCAAGGATGAAAGAGAATTTCTTATCCCCATGGGGGAGGAATTTATCTTCCCCATAGAGGATAAGGTCCTCCCTAATATTAGTGAGGACTTTATCTACATCGAAGCTTCCTTCGATGTAGACAATAACTTCTTTTTGCTCATTCCTATTTAATGAGCAGTACATACTTTCAAGGCCTTTAACCTTGAAAGTATCTTCAAACCTTTCAATGCTGGCTACGATAGCAGACAGCGTTTCGGTGTTTTCTAAAAATTTAATTCCCATAATAATCTCCTCTCTGCCAGTCCTCATACTGGCATGAAACAAAGTTTGGGAACACAGTAAGTATTCCCTAAAAAACGAAACAAAATATATTCCGCTTTCACTATTATAATATATTATTGTGAAAGCGGAATATTACAAACCAAAATAAAGTGAAGTAACTACTATTAATATTCACAGATAGTTACTTCACTCTCAATATCACAGTGGATACGCATAACTTTACACCTCCTCCTTTTTTATATTTAAGAGGTGTAAATCTAGGCAGTTCTTTCCACTTCTAAGAACTGCCTAACTTCATCTATCATATCATCTATAGACATAATAGGGGAAACCGATGCAGGGAAACAATAAACATCTTCCCGTGTCAGCTTGGTGAAGATGCTTTTCTTCATATCCACAATACTGGGAATTACATCAGAATCCCCTGCGAGTATATTTATATCATAATATACTCTATTATCACCATTAGTAACGATAATTTTAGCATTTATAATACTATAAATGCTGCAAATCTCTTCCCTAAACTCAGACCATGTAAGTTCAGTAAGTACATATTTTGAACTAAGATCTTGCTTAAGGATAATATTTCCATTATCCTTACCACAAGACAATATGTACTTGACAGATGTGCCAACTACTTTAAAAACGAACTTTATTTCTTTCATTTTAAATCCTCCTTCTTGGCACTCCCCAGTGCCAACCAAATAAAACAACTTAAATTTAAATAAAATATGAGCTATACCTTTTAAGCATAGTTCTTACAATGGTCGATTAATTCAAATCGACCGGCAAGGACATCTTCCTTAGAATATCCTTGCCAAAGTAAATCATGGTAATTTACTATCAGATTTACTTTTCCAGAAACTTCTTCTGAAGTTTCTGTAAGGAAGTAACCCTCTAGGGTTGAGTTATAAAACGCAACCCAATTGATGGGGACTTCCACTTCATTACCATTTAAAGCAATGGTAATGAAGTTATTGTCAAATTCTTTAATAGTGTATCCGCTATTAAAGAATTCTTGACTTCTATAGAAGTCAAGAAAATGACTGTCCCATAGCTCTTTTTGAGAGCTAGGAACATAGGAAATTGCCATATAAGCAATTTCCTTAAGACGGGTTGCTTTGAAGCTATAGGCATGCCCGTCTTCATCGGTCAAGATAACCTGACCCTGATCAAACCAAATTTTACTAACTTTCATTTAAATCTCCTCCTTCTGGGATATTACTACATCCCAAAAACAACTTTTTATTTTATTCACTATAATAATATACAATTAGAAAAGTCTAGTTTTACAAAAAAATAAAAGAGGATGGGAATCACCCCATCCTTTTATCTTAAATTAAACTTACCTCTTTAATAGACTTTATGAATTCTTTATAAGATACTTTATTTTCATATATAATATCTTCTTCATATTTACCTTCTCGTTTTACTATTCCTCCTTCATTAGTAATTGTTACAGCATTAAGTCTTTCCTTTACAATTAATAAATCACAATCTTTTATCTTATCATCAATACTCCTACTTCCAGAGATAATATACTCCATACGATATTTTTTTGCATCTAATCCATCTATATAAATTAGTGTCGTACCAAATTTTAATTTATCATTATTATCATATGCACTGGTAATATATTTTATAAAATTAGATTTATCAGTATTAATAGTTCCATTTTCTATTAAATCTCTTATAGTCCTAGAATGATAGATCTTTTTATAATCTGTTACTATACTTCTAATGTATTTTTTATTTATTAATACATTCATAAGTATCCCTTTATATCCAAAATTATCTTTACTTTCTAAGATACCCTTATCATTAAGGAATAATCTAGAAATTATATTTATTAATTTTTTCTTTGTTATTCTTTCTACAGGATAAAGTTCTCTCCCATACACTACACAATCTAAGGGAAGCCCACTTGTTATATTAAATGAAATCCCACTATCATATCCTTCTTTTATATAGATTCCGTATACAATCCCTTCAGAAACTTCTTTTCCTTTTTCTCTTAATACGGGAATATTAATTAAGCAAGTAGATTCATATCCTTCTTTTTCCATCTGGAATAAAAATTCTCCTACATTATTAAGAGACTCTGAACTATGCCAAATGGATCTAGTAGAACTGCAATTGTCACATAAATATTTTCTCAATAATTCTAAATTTCCAGAGAATAATATTTCCCTAAAATCAACATCAGAATCATTAAAATGGTCAATGAACTCTTTAGAGCTCATGAAAAGATCAATATGAATATTAAATTGATTATTTTTAAAAAATGTAAATAAAAACTTTATTTCTTTCATTGTAACTACTCCCTTTCCAAAACTAAGCTATCAAAATATCTCTCAGCTCTTCTACGAATCTGTTATAACTAATTTTCTTATTATTCATTATACATTTACTATATCCACGAATCCCTTCAGATTTATTTTCCTTAAATACACTCATGGTGTATTCATAGTTCTCAAAATTATTGTTCATATTTACATTAGATACAACAAACTAGATTATAACATGTGTGTTATTTATTCCATAATAATCAAGATTAATTTTAAATTTAAGATTAATATCATCCTCTCCACAATCTCTTTGAATAGTTTTTATAAAATCAACTAGCCCTTTATCTTTGTAATCAATCATATTGATAAGACTTTTACGTTTTAGAACATCAAAAATAGTTATTTTTGTTTTGTATGAGCTACAATCATATGATATTTCTGAAGGAATATTTATTGCATATATATCATTCGGTCCAATAATCCCATCTTTTACTTCTAATATTTCATCCATTTCTTTATTAAGATTAAATTTACATAGTAGCATGTTTACAAAAGCAGTATCTACTGAAGGATCAATTTTCTTAATAAGTCCAAACCCACTTTTAAGTGATTGTATATTAAAATATGATAGTTTATTTCCTTTATCATTTTTATCTTTAGTAATTACTAATATAATATCAGAGTTTGTATTTGAATATTTCTTTTTAATACTAAAAGGTATACAAATAACGTAGAAATATTCTTCATTGTCAAGATTATCTAAATTCATAACTTTACAAATCAATTTACTGAGATCATCACCATTTTCTTTTTTAATACCATCAATCCTATCTAGATACTTCTTTATTTGTTCAGGCCTACTAGAAAATAGTTTTAAGTAATCTTTTTTATTTTCCTTCAATATAGTATAAAATACATTAGAAGGAATTCTATAATTAATACAATCATATTCGTCAAGGTTTTTCTTATTATAGAAACTGAAATACACACAATCTTCCATTCGATTTTCACATCCTTTCTTATTCTAATATCGAATCTCTATTTACTCTTCTTAGAAGACTAATAAGAACTACTAATCTCTCAAAATCTTTAAAAGACCCTACATTAATATCTTCTGAATAATCCTCCTTGACAAAACGTTCTTTGTTTAAATGTTTTACGATAGAACATTCCAACTCAATATCTTTATCAGTGGCTAATGAATTCATGCTAGGAAGAACTATATCAAGGTCTCTTCTAATATAAGTACAAATACTATTTTTATACTCATAAGAAAAAATGACACGTATATATTGTATATATTTAGAATACTTCTCATACAAATAAAAATTTTCTCTAAATCTTTTTAACTCCTTATCATTTTCTTTAAGATTCAAAATATTATCTATTATTTTAGGATTTTTTACTATTTTTTCCGGATGAACCAAGTTAATACAATAATGGTACATTTTACCATTTTCATTCTTTAAATCTTCTTTAATATCTTCTTTTTCTTCTTCATAAGGCATATTATTACTATCTATAATAATATTTACAATAACACAACATATGGGTTTGTAACTATATAAAATTCTATTAACCAGAAAATTTAAAATCCAATCCAATATAATCATTTTTTATTACCATCCTTTCTTCTCTACGCAAATTGTTTTATCTTAATAATTTTTATTATATCATCATAAAATTCATCATAGGTATTAAATTGTTTTGTATAAGAACCAACTTCATGTAGCATAGTCATAGTTACTTTTTCAAATCTAATCCCAATAAACTCCATAGAAATTTTATTTATTTTATTTTCTTTACTATTAATAATCAAATCATAGTATATATGGTTCTTATCTATATAATCACCTTCAAGTGGATATGGAGGTTGGATAAAATATTTAAATCCAAATCTAACAAGAATTTCATTGGAAGAGTTTAAAATCTCTTCAAACTCTTTATATTTTTTAACATTCTCTTTAAATTTTATTAATTCTTCATTTTTATCTGAGGGTACAGGATAACTTAATATATTTGAAATAATATCTTCAGATTTTATTATGTAATCAGGACATATTATATCTGTTGCAAAATTAAATAAATTAGCCTTATTTTCTGTAGGCTCTAATAAACTTTTTAAATTTTTATATTTTTCACTATCTCTATCAACAGATATTTCAACAATGAACCTACATATAGGATTATTATTTTTAATGCGTAAAAATAAGTAATCTGTATGATGCTTTTTCTTTTTATTAAATATATGCTTTATAAAATCTAACATCTCCATCTTCCTTTCCTTTAAAACAATTATTTTTTAACACAAAATATACTATATCTTCCTGAATCGTATAGTTTTACCTCTACTATACTACTAATAATACCATCTTCTTTATCAAATCTAGCATATTTCTTAGTCTTCTCCACATCGATAAAGTAATTAGTTCTACTTAGATGATTTTTAAGAAATAATCTTTTAATGTTTATTTTCGGTATATCTTTATTTAAACTTTCTTCTGTAATTCTATAAATTTTAAATCTTATATATCTATCATTTTTAGTATCATAAATAATTATATTTCCATTATTGGTTCTATCTATCCTAAGTATTACAAAATCTTCAGGAGACATCTCTTCATAAGACCAATTCATCTTGTCATAATACCATTTAATTAACTCAGTATATATTTCTCCATCGATAGAGTAATAGTAATTAAACTTCTCTTGATAATGAAAATATTTATTCTTTTCTTCATCATAACGATTTACTCGTAATTTAGCAATATCTGATGCTAGTATTTTGTGACTAATATACAAATCATAATCAAAAATTTCTGTACCTTTACATTTTCCAGAAGAATAAATATTTATAGTAGTTAAATTAGTACCCCTATCATATTCTTTAATTTTAATATCATTTTTAGAAACTTCTCCATAATCTTTATCAATATCATGAAGATATTGAATTATCTTATCAGCATTATAAACATAATTTTCTGTATATAAACTTATACCTAAAATACTAATATAAGATAAATAATATTTATTAGTAGAGCTATCATACTTTGATATGAATTCATATTCTACCATATTAAACTACTTCCTTTCTAAATTAAAATCTAGGATATGGAGTAAATCCATATCCTCTTATTGTCTATTATTTACACGACTAAACTTAGGGTTGATATAAGTACAATGCAAAGAACCTGACTTATCATATGTAAAAGGAATTTTCTCCTTTTTATTAAGATAAACTTCAAAAACAATATCCTCAATTTTTATAATATTATTATCAGGATATACTTCTTTAAGACTTTCTATAGCCTTTATATATTTCTTTAATTTATTGATGCTAATAAAATAAGGCTTCATTCTTAACTTTTTGCTATAAATTGATTTTGTAATTTGTTTAACATACAATCCAGTCTCAGTTTCATCAGCTCTAAATATCTTAATTTTAAAATAGATATCTTGTTTCCTATTATGGAACAAGATATATCCATTATTAGTTTTTGTAAATCTTATTATACTAAAATCATTTTTATTCATCCCCTCATAAGATCTATCTGTTACATCATACCACCATTTTATAATTTCATCATAAATCTTCCCACTGATAGCATAAAAGCTATAGTTTAGAGATTCAAATCCAATATATTCATCTTTTTCATAATCATATGTATAATCCCACTTTTTAATTTCTAAAATATGATCTCTAGCATCATCATATATAAAACTTTCTATTTTATTCATCCCTTCTGAATAAATACTAACTGTAAGTATACCATCTTCCTCATTATAGCTTATTATTTTAACATCTTCTCTATTTGAATACACATACTTAGAGTCTATATTATATAAGCTATCCATTATCACACCAGCATCAAACCTATATTTTTTTATATCATCTCCACATGATTGGGAATAATGATATATATTATAGGTCTTATTATAATAAAAATTGTCGAATGTGTTCTTAGTCACAATTTCTACCCCCCAACTTATTTTTGAATTGTAATCAATATTCAAATTTAACACTAATTTTTTGGATAAATTCATCTGCTGCTTCTACTTTATACATAAAAGTCTCTATTTTATGATCATCTCTAATCTTTATAGATACAGATATTTTGTTAGTTTTATTATCGTAATCAATTATACTAACATCATATTTGCTTAAAAGTAAATAATCTTGATCCAAATTATATAATAAATTCATTATCGAATCGCAATCAAATGCGTAAATATGATTTTCACCATAATTATCTTCATTTTTATATAATTTAGATAACCAAAATTTATTTGAATTCACAGAATATTGCGAAACAATCTTTTCATTTATATCAACATTATCGTTTTCCATTATTTTCTCCTTTAAATAAAAAATGAAGTGGGGAATTTAATCCCCACTTCTTTAAAACTATTAGTCATTTAGATATCTATATCTAACGAATCCACCTTCTGATACAGTTCTGCTGCAGAACCAAGTTCTTTTATCTGCACTATGAGCAGATGTGTTTATTTCACATGCATAAGATGTATTTACTCTTTTAGAATTATAAGTAAGATTTTCAAAACTTACATGAACACATCTACCTTTACCAATTTCTTCTATCGTCTTTTCAATTACAGGTATTTTTATATATTCATCTGTTTTTAAATTATGGACAATGAATCTGCGATAGCAATAATCATCTACATCAACGATTTCAAAATCAGATTTATTATACCCTTCTTTTTCACAATTAACTCCTTTGTATTCATAAAGTCTTACAATAATCTTTTCATAAAGATCTCCACCGACGATACACTTTCTATCTGTTTCTAGATTAGTGCAAACATAAGTATCATCTTTTCTTACATACATACCAAAGAAATTCTTAACTTTAGGTTTTCTAGAATTAGTATGAGTTTCGATATTGTTAAAAATTTCTTCTACTTTTTCAAAACCCTTTTTTATTTTTTCTCTATTATCCTCATAATTTGTTTTTGCTTTATTACCATATGCAACTTCTATCTTTCCAAGAAGATCATTCTTTACTTCTGTTTTATCCCTTTTATCAGTATTATATTTTTTCACATGATTATTACTGATATCAGAGGATTCTTCTGTAAAATTAGAAGTATAATTACAAGGAAGTTGTCTATAGTACTCATTAAAAAGAGTTCTTCTCAACCCACCAATATTTCTTTTATCATAATACAAAATAGAATAAGGATGTTCTGCTTCTTCATCAGGAAAACTAATAAGCTCAACATGATTTACATCCAAATTCATAGATACAAACGACCATCTTATAGGAACATTATACTCTTTTTGAAGGGTTCTGTTTTTAACAATAACATCTCCTTCACAAGTTGTTCCTAAATTAATAAAATTAAATCCAATAACAATAAAGTCATCAAAGAATCCATATACTTTATTCCGTTGCATAAATTCTTTGTAACTTTTAAGATTTACAACTTCATTAAGTTCTTCCATAGAAAGACTGTCGATAATACTTCTTGCAAAGTAACTAAGATAGTTAGGATCAATGCAAATAGCTTCCATCTTTCTTTTGTCTACAATAAATTCCTTTCCATTATCCTTTCTAAACCTAAAAAATCCTTTCTTACAAAACAATTTGTTGCTCATAACTACTAATCTCCTTTCCTAAAAACAAAGTTATTCAAGTTCAAATGAACTTTTCATATTTATAATATATAATTATTTACTATTTTTTAAACTTTTATATAATACAATATATAGGAGGCTGAACCCATGTTTGAGATTATACCGATAGTACCTTTTATGATTTACGTAAATGAAAATAGGAAAAATTTTAAAAAAATAATACCCTATCTAAACATGAATGGAGGAGTTTTATTTAAACCTGGGGTAAAAGAATCTTTACTCCCTAGAAGATCCACAACCAATTCTGTTGGATACGACTTCTTTTCTCCTGTAAAGATAACTCTTAAAAAAGACAAGATGTATCAAATACCTACTTTCATATGCTGCAATCTAACTAATTTTAAAGGACCTAATAATGCTGTAACAGATCCTTATAAATTCTTAGCTATGTATCCTAGATCATCATATGGATTTAAATATGGAATGCGACTGAACAATACAGTAGGGATTATTGATTCAGATTATTATGCAAATGATGATAATTATGGGCATATAATCTTATCAGTATCTGTTGAAAAAGAATTAGAAATAGAAATAGGTGATAAGATTGCACAAGGGGTTATTCAACAGGCATTTATATTTAACGATGAAATACACACTGATAGCACTCGCAATGGCGGTATTGGATCTACTGGAAAATAAAAAAGAAAACCACCCAGAGGAATAATTCCTCTGGGTTTCATTTTAATATAATTTAGTTTCAAATACTTTAGAAGTTCCACATTCAAGAAGAGTTTCTTCTTGTTCTTCATAATCACCATATTGAATACAATATTTACCAGAGAAATCAGTGTTCTTAAGAGTGATAGTTACTTTAATATTTAAAGTTCCACCAATAGGTACATTTAAAATTACCTGAGCATTGAATTCTTTGGTCTTAATATCATATCCGATATAATGACCAATAGTTCTCATAGGGACATCTTTCATGTTATTATCCATTACAACATCTACAGTTCCTTGTTTATATTGGATAACGTTTTTATAATTTACTCCATCTTCTTTATTTTCTGTAATAGGAAGATATACATCTCCATCTTCTCCACTTTCTACATAGATCTTAATTTCTCTATCTCCAATAGTAATTATACCATCTTTTGTATTAAAGAATATCTTAGATCCATTACCAATAAGACCAAATTCTTCAATAGAATCCTTTTTGGATTCTATTTCTTTATCATAACTATATCCATTTTTTTCATCATCATATTCATAAACAATACTACCATCTTCTCTTTTAGCATACCAAATAAAAAGTTGGTTAGAGATAGGGGACATATTATTTTCAATATAACTGGGCATAATCTAATTCCTCCTGTATCTAATAAAAAATTTAAGGGGAGAGTATCCTCCCCTTTTTTCTTATACTTTTGTTCTATTTCATTTAATTATTAAAATTATTTTTATACCAATCTTCTTTTCTATAAAACTCAACAACTATCTTTCTTTGAGGTTCTTGCACATGAGTTAATGATCTTATAAGTCGTTTAGGTTTTTCAGTAGAAATAGTATCAGGAATATAGCTTAAAAACTTATTCACAGTTTTATCTTTAAGGGCGTGTATTCTTTCTTCTGTATCATAAAATATCTCTTCAGTGAGGATATTCTTAACCGCACATATCAATTCCTTTGCGTCTTCCTTTACTCCCATTTTAATTCCTCCAAATGGCTCATATGCCCTAAATTTAAACTACATAAAGTAATGAATTAGTTTGCTAGTCGGTAAGTAATCTAATTCATTACAACTTTATTTCACTTTACTCTTCCTTTCTCTTTCTGTTTCATTGTACACATTTTTCATTGAGTGTGACCCTCCTAAACGAAATAATAGATATTAAACGTGGTTTGTGTCAATTCCCTCCCCTAGAGCTTCGTGAGGCTCTAGGGGCCTTCCTATCTTTTTATCTCTTTTTACTTTTTATAAGATATTCATAATATATACATCCACCTAAAACCAATGCTACAAGATGCATAATTCTATTAGGGGATTTAAAATCTTTAGTAAATTCATCATTTAAAAATATACCTAATTTAGGCTCTAATGCATTATTTAGTATTTTTCTTATATCTTTAAAGTTTTTATTCTTAACTTCCAATAACTCATCACTATATCCTTTGGACTTATCATCTAAATCAAATATATTTAAAAATTCTTTTACAGGCATATTAAATCCTGCTGCTCCAGCATGACCTCCTCCATTGAAATACTTATTGGTAATATAAGACATAGGAACATTTGTCTTTAAATACTCATCACTAGTATATATACTAGCTATCAAAATCCCATCAAGATTATTAAGATTTACTTTATCCTTATTGATATGGATAAGCATATTTACTGTATTCTTTTCTTCTCCTTTTTGAATATCAAATCTCGTTGAATTTCCTCTTCCATAGATTACTTTAAATTTTAGATCTAAGATGCTAAACTCTTCAGTATAATCTACAGTATTAAGCACATTCAACTTCTCCATATAAATTGTATATAATCTTTTACCATATTCCAAATACTTATCAAGTACTTTTTCTTTATCATCATCTGTAAGCAATTCAGTAAAAATATCAGATGTATCCTGCATCATTCCAGAATCTGAATAGAGTTGCTGGAGATATAATGACTTAGTATATTCTTCAGGATACTTTTTATCTTTTTTAGTATCATAAATACTAATCAATCCAGATACCACGGAAGAATCTTTAAGGTTATCTCGAGAGATACTTATTCTTGTATCATGTTCAAAATCTTCAGCTAACTTTATAAATGAAGAATAAAGTAAAGCATGTGTATACCAGCATGCAGAATTTTCTGAATAAATAAAATAAGTGAACTTTCCTTTGTGCTTAGCTGCTAAAGAGATAGATCTTTGATAAAGAGATGTTTCATGATGATCTATCCAAACTACCTTATCATAAGCATTAAGCAACTTTTCAAAATCTTCATTTTTTAAAGTTATATCTAATACGAATACTATTCTTCTTCCATTAAAATTTTTATCTCTTTTAGATATAAAATTGTCTATTATTGAAGCTCCTACATAGTTTATAGCTACTGATCTAGACACTATATTTCTATGGAGTCTAAAAGAATTTAATATCAAAGCTGCAGAAGCATCCCCATCTAAATCACTATGATGAAGTATATCAATATTTAATGCATCTCCATTCAAATCTTCTTTAGTCAATATTTCAATATCGTCTTTATCAGCATAATGAATTATTGCTTTTGATCCTTTATTATCACTATTTCTTATCTTTAATTCCTTTTCCCCCTCAATTGTAAACATTCTTTCATCAGTCTTATACTGATTTTGAATATCTCGAACCATTTTCAACATACAATCAGAATTTCCAATTCCTTTTCCAAATTTACTGCTCATCTTTTCCATTGTTTTAATCTCCTTTTGAAATAAAAATAAGATACCCAGTAGGATATATTCCTACTGGGTAATTAAGCATTAGTTAGAATTCATATTGTGAAATATCGACATTTTCAATCAATTTAAACTTATCATCATTTACTCTTCGAATCTCTTCAATTTCATTACTAATATCCTGAGTTGTGTATCTAAGAAGCTTTCTATTTTCAGGACTTAATGTGGATTCACCAATTTCAAGATCATTAAGAGAACCTAAGCCTTTTGCACGTTCAATATTCTTAGGTTCAGAATTTCTAAAAGTACTAATAATTTGATACAGCCCAATCTTCTTACCATTCAACAAATATCTCTTTTCAGATTTATCTAAGTAAGGAAGCAAAGGAGTGCAAGCATTTAATAATTGATCATTGAATATAATAGTGTGTTCTCTATCCCCATGGATACCGTTTACTAACCCATTGATAAGAATAGAGTTGTTCTTCTTTTCGCATTTAAGATACTTATATTTCTTAGAGATTGTATCTTTGAACTTATTAAAGTTCTTATATGCTTCATTTCTAAGAAGAAGCAAATCTTCTAACAAGATAGGATCTATCATATAATTACTAGAGATTCTATCCATATAGAAATCATAATTGTTGTTATTGATAATCAACGAAGAGATTTCATGCTTAGAAAATTCTTTCTTTGAAGGAAGATGAGCAATCTTATTTTCTTTACAGAACTCATCTCTTACAAATTTTGTGAAATCATCTTTATCAATAAAATATCTCCATTTTTTAGTACCTTTATTTACATGATACAACGGAGACAATACTGCATACACTCTACCTTCTTCAATAAGAGGTCTGCAATATACTAATAAGAATTTAAGCACTAAAGACCTGATATGGAATCCATCATAGTCAGCATCTGATAGGATAATGATCTTATCATACTTACATTTAGAAATATCAAAGTTTTTACCATATCCACAATTAAGGATAGATAATATAGCTTGAACTTCTTCATTCTTTAAAAAAGCTTCTCTAGATTTAGAGAATGCATTAGACATCTTACCTCTAATAGGGAAGATAGCTTGATATTTAGTATCTCTTGAAGTTTGACAAGGAGAAGCAGCCGATAACCCTTCTACTATAAACAATTCAAGATGATCTTTATTCTCTGCTTTAATAAATCCTTCAGGAATACCTGTAATGGTATCTCCTTTATACTTCTTAATTACATTCGTCTTTTCTTTTTCTGCTTTGGTTCTAGCAGTTGCTACATCTTTAAAGAAGTTACAAATCTTTTGAAGATCCTCAGGATTCTTTTTAGACCAATCTTGTAATGCTTTAAGAGTTACATCTTTTACAAAAGGTTCAAGATCTCCATTTTTACATACGTTCTTAGCTTGCCCATCAAACATTACATTCATATGTGCAGATGCTACTGCTCCCACCAATCCTGTGAGAATATCAGAGTTTGTAGCTTCTATTTTCCTTTTGCTATTAGCTAAGAAGATCTTATTCATATATGTCTTAAAGAAATCTGTTACTCCTCTAAAGAATCCTTTTGAAGGAGTAGATAACTGAGTATTTACAGGAGACATATTTGCATATGTAGTTACGTCTGCTCCTGCATTTATATTTGCCACATAAGTAAGAGCTGCATCTACTTTCATTTTACCATTATCAAAACCAAATATAATAGGTTTGATCAACGGTTTATCTGTCTTTCTAATAAGATAAGTAAGAACTCCATCTTCATTGATAAGAGTGTCTTTAAACTCAGTTCCATCTAATTTATGACAAAGATAGTTTATCTTAGCACCAGGTTTAAACAAAGGGACCAAATTAGATACTAATCTATATACATCCTCGTTTGTGATTGTAATTTCTTTTAATATATCAAAATCAGGTTCAAAATCAACTACAGTTCCTTGAGCTCCAGCTCTATCAGGCAGCCTCTCGGGAACATAGACAATATCCCCAGTTTTCTTATCTTTAACACCATATTTTGCTAAAGGTTTGCCTTCAGAAAACTCTATTTTATATCCTACTCCAAGACGATATGCAGTAACTGTAAATCTAGAAGATACAGCATTAACACATTTAGAACCAACACCATGAAGACCAGAAGGATATTCTCCTTCTTTCTTATCAAAGTTTGTTGATGTATGTTCTCTTGTAAATACACGAACCATATCTGCAGGATCAATTCCTCGACCATTATCCATTACAATGGTTCTAAAGCTTCCTTCAAAAAATTCAATCCATACTTCATCGCAGGGAGATACTTTTCTATTCAATTCATCTGTTGCATTCTGAAAAATTTCTCGAATGCAATTTATCATACCTTCATTTCCAATGGATGATAAATATTGACCAGGATTTTTTCGTACCGAATCGACGAATAATTTAATGGTCTTTATATTATCCCCACCATAGTTCCTAATTTGCTTTTCTTGCTCTTTAGTTAGTGCGTGATTTAACTTAGGAGGCTTCATTTAAAAACATATCCCCTTTCAAAAATTATACTAATACATAGTTATTTTTATTGTAGTTTCATATTTATAATATATAAACTCAAAGGGATTTAAAAAAAATAATAGAGAAGGGAATTAACCCTTCTCTATTATTCTATTAATTATTTCATTGCATCAAGATCGACACCAAGTTTTTCTTTGATAACTTCTTTAAGTTTTGCATTTTCTTCTTGCAATACTTTAATTTGTTCTTTAGCTTCTTTAAGATCTACTACCAAAGAAGCTTTATTTTGCTTATTGAATATTTCTCCCTTGGAACCAATCTTATAGCTTGCACCAATATTATAAGCATTGTTTCCATTACCAAATCCTACACCAAAGGATACCATTACATCTTCATTAGGACGATAGAATCCTCCAATAGCCACAGCATTTGCATTCTGATAATGACCATAGCTTGCTGCGATATCAAACTTGTGTTCAGGATTGTAATCGAGAGGATGCAAACCAGCAATAGCAATTGCACTAGCAATACCACGATTTGTATCTTTGGAAAGCTTTGTAATTCTTCCATCAAATCCATTATTGATGTTTGTGATATTTTCATTTACTGCTTTAAGTTGTGCAACGTTTACCGCATCTGTATCTTTTGTACCAGCTGCTAATCCAGTAATCTGACGAGTATGACCATCTGTACCAATAGATACATTTCCATGAACTGCATTCCAAGTAGAATCATTGGCATTATGAGTAGCTCCACTTAAATCCAAACCAATGTAAGTTCCATTTTCAGAACCATTTCTGGATGCATCTGCATAAGAACCAATAGCAACACCATCTACATTTGTAACAGCATGGCTACCAATAGCAATACCTTCATCACCATTAGCTACAGATCCATTACCAATAGCAATGCTATCTTTCTTATAAGCTACTCCACCATTTACTGCAAATGAATTTTCTCCCATTGCACTAGACGATGTACCAACCGCAACAGCATTATCTGCAGTCGCTTTAGAAGTTGTACCGAGTACAATACCGTTAGAGCCAGCAATAGAACTACCATAACCAAAGATAATATTATTCTTTGTATTAAATTGTGTAGCATTGTTGTCACCCATCATGATACTATTATCGCTAAACTGGTTGTTGCTAGAACCCCAAGCAAAGGAATTAGTACCATTGTTTAATGTTTGGAAACCACCAGCAACAGAGTTCTTACCAGTTACTGTATTTGTATTACCAAATGCAAAAGAATATCTACCAGATGCTAAGTTTCTAGCACCCATAGCAATAGCAGACTTTGCATCAGCGGTGTTATTTGTACCCATCGTAATAGAATTTTCTCCATTCGAAAGGTTCTGTTCACCACCGATTGCTAAAGAGTTAGCACCATATGCTTTACTTGTATTACCAAAAGCTACAGAGTTTTCTCCCTTAGCATAGTTATCAATACCACCAGCGATAGAGTTCTTACCTTCAGCGATAGATTGGAAACCAAAAGCCATTGCAGAAGATCCACTAGCTGTTGTAGATCTACCAGTTGCAACAGAGTAATCTCCAGATGCTTTTGTATTCATACCAAGAGCACTTGAAGCATATCCAGAAGCTGTATTACCAACACCTACTGCAAGATTACTTTCTCCACTGGTTCTATTGTACAAACCAGCAACAAGGGAGTTATTAGAATCTTGATCAACAGTATTTTGAGCACCAGCCACAAGTGCAGATTTACCATGGCTTACATTGGTATCACCGAATACAGCACCATTCATAGCATCTACTGTATTATTATGACCACCAACTACTGTTCTAAGACCAGAATTATTATTTCCTTCACCAGAAGTAATAGAGTTATCAGAGGTTGCAGTGTTTCCAATACCATTCATGATAACGTTCTTACCATCTACAATTTGGTTATCACCAACTAATAAAACAGATTGGGTGTTAGGACGAATAGTATTATTATATGCTTCTCCAACAAAAACACCAAGATAATTAGTTACAACAGAAGGAGCTGCTGATGCTACTGCTGTTGTTGTAGATAATAAAACTGCTGTTAATAATGCTTTCTTTTTCATTTATAATCATCGCCTTTTCAATATATTTTATACTGCTCTTAATTCTCCTTTTGCTTCTTGAAACAAAATCTACCAATTCTTACACTAAAGAATTTGTAGACTTAACAATCTTATTTACTTCATTTTCTGCAAAATCAGCAATATCTTGAATTCGAGAATCGAACTCTTCTTTGCTCATTCCAAATTTTGCCATATCAGACAAAATAGAATTATACTTGCATTTCAAATAGATAGCATGAGAGACTACACCGCTCTCAAATTCCCAATCAATAGATTTAGAAATAACGTTTAATGCATTCAAAACATAAGTATCTTCGAAAGATAAGAATGAGATACCAATTTCTTTTCTGTTGTTAGGTTCTTCTTTCTTTACTTCTTCATTCTTATTAACTACTTCTTTCACATATGCTTCAACAGCAGATTGCTGCTTTTCTTGATTTTCTTTCTTAATTTCATTGAAATTACGTTTATCCTGTTGTGCCATTTAGTACAGCTCCAATCTTTTTATTATTTTACTGCTACTGCATGTTTTCTAAAGATAGGACCAATTACTCCATCTCTAGAAATAATCTTATTTTCAATAAGTTCTTCTACAAAATATGCAATCTTTGCATAAGGAAGAATAATCGAAACTAACTCAAATTCAATATTTTTACTATACTTATTATGATCTAATCCTACAAAATCATATACAAACTCATCAATTATATTCCTTTCAATTTTAATCTTCTCTTGTTCTTCTACTCTATTTTCCTTATAGGAAATATACATAATCTTATCATCATATACTCTAATATATGAGACTACATTCTTAGAGAATCCACTATCATTATTGATCGGGAACTCAATAAAATTTCCATATTTCTTAATCAAGAAGCAGGGAATATCAAAAATATTCTTTACTACTTCTCTAAACTTATCATTTTTGATTAATAAGTTTGTGTCTACTGCAATCTTTCCATTGCTGGTAAACCCAATGTTTACCTTCTCTACTACTTCCTTTTGTGTTGATTTTTTGTTTCCAAACATGATCTTTCTCCTCCTCTAATAATAAAAATAAAGTGTATTTGATAGAATATACTATCATTACTATTGTATATAATTATATCACTTTTTTTGGAGAAGAAAAAAATAATAGTAGTGGAAAAGACCACTACTATTATTAAGCAGAGTTACTAAAATTAAAATAGTGAAATAGGGTATATTCTAATATATAAACAATAATAGCAACCCTAAGTGCATTAGCTGCAAGATAGTTTATTTAAGAATAGAAAAGTTTTGTTAATAACGAAATCAAAATTTTTTAATCTTATGCACAAAGGATCACTATCATTATCTATTATAGATCAAATTAACCCAACTTATTTTTCTTCTGTTTCAGGAACAGCAATGTTGGGGTTGATACTATATGTAGATTCTGCGGGCTGCTGCATTGCATCTACATTAGGATTAGGAACCTGCGGTTGTTCTACAGTCCCAATCGGATTTGCTGCAGGGTTCGGAACCTGTTGAGTAGTGGGAGCCCCATTGAACGGAGCTTGAGCACCGTTGGGTACACCCATTCCGTAACCGTATCCATAACCATACATCGGTTGCTGAGGCTGTTGAGGAGCTTGCATACCAAATGCCGGATTACCAGCAGTTTGATTGAAGTAACCACCAAACATACCAGGTGTGGACAAGATGTTATTAAGCATACTAAATGCATTTGTATTATTATCATTACGGATAATATTATTATCAGTAATCTTATTAAATGCACCTCTAGCAATATCCCATAACATACCAACTTTATGGAAATATGCAATCATCATATAGATATTACGCATATCTTTTGTCGGATTAGGAAGATATGTCTTAATAGACTGGAATAAATCTTCCATGTTCAATGCGATATTATCGATCGTTTCTTTATTTGTATTAAGATCGATAAGATTGAACGTTGCATTACAAATCGGACAATGGAAACGACCATCACCCAATTTTTCAACACAAATATTTCCCTTTTCATCTTTGTGAGTGCACAAAGAACGCAGGTATTCATCTTCTGTAAGTTTTACATTAAATGCCTGCGGGCTCTTACGAATCTTTCCGATTTCTTCCGGAGTCAATAACTGAGTCATTGTCGGTTGAGTCGGAGTTGCGTTTCCATAGGTTGTACCATTAAAGGTTCCACCATACGGAGTTCCAAAATTGTTGTTCATTGTGTTTCCTCCTTTTAGGCCTAAAAGAAATGTTTGATACTAAAATAGATATACCCCTTTCGAGGTATATCTATATGCATCATTATTATAGTTTATAATCGTAAAAATGTTTAAAACACATTACGATGGCAACTAAATATGATTATAAATTAGTTCATATAATAATATTTTATTAATATGAAACCGGATGAACTGTTTTATTATATTCTTCTTCTTCAGTAAAGTTACGCTTACCATCAGCACTATTCTTATGAGCTTGATTAGAGTAAGCATACATTCTCTTACGTTGAATAGCAGTATTCAAATTAGCTCTATCAAAGATCTGAGCAAAATTATAATCAATCTGATCTTGAGTCATATTAAGAGCTTGAGCTACTTCCATAAATGCTTCCTTACTAATTTCACAACGTATATTCTGGATTTCTCCATAGTCTACACAAATCATAACCCCAGGAACCATTACTTCAGCTCCAAAAGACATACCTGAGTTAGGAGAAGTAATAATAGAACTAGGAGAAATATTTGTAAAATATACAAAATATCCATCTGCATCATTCCAAATTACATTCCCTTTATGGTAATCAAGCACATTCAAACTGTTATCACAAACTACATGAGTAGGAAATGCGATCTGATCAATACTTCCATCTGCATGGCGAACAGTTTGTTTTGCCTTTTCACATAAGGTTCTAAGTTTTACAACATCAGCTGTTTCCATTTATATACCTCACTTTTATAAAAAAGATTTAAGTTCTAAATTACTCAAATGTAATCTAGATGATATCTTATAGTGAGGTTTCCTTATTATTTTTAAGAAATTCTACTATATCAAAAAAAATATCTTTAAAGCGTTCATGTACATTTAAGCATGTTATTACAGTACCATCCATAGAAACGATTATAAATGCGTTCTTATATAGATAGACTGAATTATATTGACATTTATTTTTAGTATTTTTAACTATACTATACATATACGATGAGAATTGCTTATATCTTGGTATTCTAGGAATATCTGCAAGGAGAATACCTTTAGTAGTAGCAGAGTTGATAAACTCCTTGCATTTAAATTTATTTTTTATTCCTAGACGTTTCTTAATTCTATTAATAGAATGAATAGAAAGTTTTGCTTTTACTTTATGGCTTTTTCCAAAACCATATTTCTTATAACTCATTTAGTTGAATACAGCTCTATACTTTCTATAGGAATTATTACCAAAGGTAATACCTACTCCTCGTATATGATTAAAATCTCCTGTATTCATAAAATTAATTATGCTATTGTACATGATAGAGTACATATTAAACTTCACGTTCACATCATTAAATGTTTCTATAACTAAGCTATTATTCATCACTTCAGTATACAACTTAGTATCTGCTATTTTAATTGCAGTTAATATTACATTCAATTTGCCTAATTCAAACCCTAAGTTATCTACAGCTAATTCAAGGATCTTCTTGTCTCCTCTAAGGGCTTCTTCAAACTTAGGATCTGATACATTACCTCTAGCTATATCTCTATATAAAAATTTGAGATTTCTATTGATAATATCAGGAGTTATAATCTCATTTCTAGAATTATACATCTTTTCCAGAAAGAAACTTTTATCTGAACGTTTATTTCCTTTAAAGTTTTTTATTTCTCTCAATTGTATCACCGCCTTTCATAATAGTATATAGTAAAATTTCTCTTGTATTATTTAGTCGGGGAATTTATTTCTTTAAAATAAATAAGATCAAGATCTTTTTCTTCAAAGAACTTATTTTCATCGTCTGCATTATTGTTCAACGTATCTAATACGTGATTTGTAATGCAGTCTAATATTTCTTGTTCATCCTGATAATATCTTTCTACCATAACTCTCATGAAAGAATATAATGAAACTTCTTTTCCAAGAGTAATACCACCAGTAAGAACATAGCTATTTAAGCAATCATAGCTTAAGCAAGCACTCTTAAGATATTCGAATGTCGATTTTCTTCCTCTAAGTGCTAACCATTCTCCTTCCATGGTTCCTTCCCCAATAAGAGCAAACAATAACAAATACGGTTTGTTATCAATATCAACTGCTTCTTTTGTCGTAGGATCAAACAACTCAATTACATTTTTTACTTCCTTAAAAATTGCCATTTTCTAATTCCTCCCTATATGGTTAAATTAAATACTTTCATATTAATAGTATATATTTAAATGACAGATTTACCATCTATAGAGACAACAGATTTTAGTATAGGCATATATAACTTTTGAACAGGTAAAACATAGATACAAGAATTTCTAAATCTAGTAATACCTGTATAATTTAAATTCCTTTGAATATCTTTATGTAAATGCTCTTCTACATAGATCCCAGTAAAATATTGTGATCCTTGAGAAATATGTGTAGTTATAGCATATCCAAATTCAAATTTCTGTAATCTACTAAAGTTACCAAGCATAGATTTCATTCTTTTTCTAGTTTGATAATCTGAAATAAAGTATCTAAAATCACAATTTAGTTTTTCAAACATGATGTTTGGAAACAAATCAGGAACAAAATCCATTTTAAAACTTTTTTGAGCATATCCTGTAATAGAAGGATAATTCATAACTGTACCAGCTAATCCATTAGCTAAATTTATCCCATCCACATCTATATTCCAATCATTTTGCCTACAAATTACTTTCTCTCCTACTACAGGGAGAGGACTATCCACTCCTATTATATTCTCTCTAATATAATTATTAAATCTATCCCTACTCTTATTAGTTCCACAAATGATATTCTTATAAGATTTTATCATTTCATCATTTAATGTACTCTTATCTATTACCGTTACGTCTCCATAATTTCCAACTTGAGGACGGATACCCTTTATCAGCATATTAGATATTTCTACAATAGCTGAGTATTTGGCTTGTCTCATAATTTTTGTAAGACGAAATACTTTTCCTGAATATAAGAAACCAGGTTTATCAACGACAGGAGGAAGCTGATTTAAATCTCCGCATGCCAATATTTTGATTCCATTGGTTTCCATTTCTTTTCTCATACTAAGAGGAACAGTAGATGCTTCATCTATACAGATAAGCTTAAACTGCTTTGTATCTAAAGGGGAGAATACAAACTTCTTTTCTACTATTTCTTTATCTAATACACTATTTTTAGTTTTCTTAATCTCTAATTTATATAACCAAGAATGAATAGTAGATGCATTGTAAAACCCATTTAGTCTCATTACAATAGCAGCAGATCCAACATAAGCCATAGGAGCCACTTGGTCTGATCTTAAACCTAATTTATCGATAATACAATGCATTACTGTAGATTTACCAGCTCCAGCAGGAGCACTATATTGGAATATTAATTCAGATTCATGATTATACCAATGAACAGCAGACTTGATTAACTCTTGTTGCTCATCAGTTAATTCTATATTTGTATTCATAATTATTCCTCTAAATTGGTAAAATATTCTTTTTCATATTCATCATAAGGTGCTAATATTTCCCTTACAGAATTATTCATCATAGATTCTAATCTCATAAAAGCATCTAAGTACTTAGTAGAATCTTTATAGTGCATATCTGTCTTTATCTTAGCCCCATTACTGTATAAGAGTGTCATATATCCATAGGTATTTAATTTAACAGCTGTATTTTCTTTAGCTGCTAAGATCTGAGCTGATACAACTTCAGGATGGAAATTCTCCATATATTGTTTTAAAAGTTCTTCCATTATAATAGGATTATTATAAGGATCAAAAATCATATCTTTCTTATGAAGAATACCTCTATTGGTGTGACGTAAGTATTTATTTCTAACCACAATATATTCAGGGTTAAAAGGATCATCTTCCGCATCAACGATATATCCTTCATCATCTTCTTCTAATCCAGTAATTTTTAATACATCATTTATAAATCTTTCCGATAATTCAGGGTTCGTACAAGTAACTGCTTTAAAATCTGTTAAAGATGTAATATCACCTAAAGTTTTGGGCTTTCTTTTTGCCATGATAAAATCTCTCCTTCTTGGACAATTTATTAATAATTATATTCAAAGGTGGATACTATGAGTACACACAATGTGAATTCAAATACAGAGATTGCTATACTTATGGATGATTATGTAAATAAATTTCATCCAGGTGAGCAGTTATTCAAATTACAATTAACAGGTGCTATGCAAGCAAATAATAGAGCGGTATATAGAAATACACCTTCTATTCCTAATCTTATGAATAAAGAAACAGAAAATATTCAATTTGGTGAAGTTCAAAGAACGGCTGTAGTAAAATTAGCACTTCCTAGGGAAGTAACTAGAGATTATCCCAAAAAATATATACCTGTGGGAACTAGATTTATTGTAACTTTTATTAGTGGAGATATAACAAAACCACAAATAGTTGGTATTGAATTATAGGGGGCGAACTTACTTGGCTATTTATTATAATAATGCAGCAATGACTACCACTGAGTCACATACTATACAAGAATTTATTAATATTGGAAATTCTATAAGTGATAATGCTAGTTATCCTTCTATCTCTTATATAGAAACTAGAGATGGATATGAAATGATAATTAAAAATATATTGGATGATTATATGGAAGAAATAATGGAAGAAGCATTGGAAATTGAATTCTCTCCTAAAGATATAGAAACGTATAAATTCAATCCTAAGATGCTTTCTTATAAAATATATGGAACTACAAAACTATATTACGTTATTCTTAAAATGAATAACCTTTGCAATGTTCATGAATTTACTATTAGTAAAGGAAAGTTATTATTACTTCCTAAAAAAGTATTATCCCATATCTTATCTATTATTTATAGTAGGGAATCCATGGCTATAAGTACTTATAATAATAATCACTCTAGAGATAAAATTATTAAACCTATTGAAAAGTTTATTACAAAATCATATACTCCTAGATCTATCATAGACTCTACAAATTAAATTAGAATTCGTAGTATGGGATTTCTCCCATACTACATTTTATTCTTTTGTTATAGGAGTTATAAAAATTACTTCTTTAACTTTCTTCTTATTAAAGAACGAATCACCATCATCAAAATCAATCATGGGTTTCATTTCTATTTCTTTAGTATCCTCCATTTTTGTTTTCTCTATTCTATTTTCTATAGGAGGAGTTATATAATTTTTAGTTATATCTTTCTTTATAGAAACCTTATTGGGAACATTATTATCCACAGCTCCTACAGATACAGCATAATTTAATGCTTCTAATCTTTTTGCAGGATTGTTCATAGATATATGCTCTGTGGTTCCAAATTTAGATGTAACCTCTTCTATATCTGTACAAATTAAAGATTCCTTATAAGCAGGTTTTATTTCATAAATATCTTCAACTAATGCTACAGATTTTGGATAGAAAGGTTGGAATAATGAATCTAATTTAAAATTAGAAGGAAGTTTGTATCTATGTTTTGTCATCTTAATACCAAGATATTTATTTCCTTCTCTATCGAATTCAGGAACAATAATAAAAGTGGCATCCAGGTTTGTATCTATTCTAATAGATTCCCCTATATTAGATCTACCAAGTTTCTTAATAGAATCTAATTTATTTGCATTTCTTCCTTCATCGATAATCTTCATAGCCTCTCTATTTAACTGAGAGGCTGTTATTACAGGGATCTTTTTAGTCATTGCAAATGTTTTAAAATCATTTACAACAGTACCCAAATCCTGATATACATCTTTCGTTACTATACTAGGTTTAATACGCATCATATAATCTTGTAAGAATGCTATGGTTTCAAATCCCTCATCTTCAAGATCTTCTACAATCTTATACATATACCCAGTATCTACAGAATTTACAGGTTTATATTTTATAAACAGTTCTATAGAATTCTTATTATCAGGATCAAATTCAAAACAATGTTCTTTGAATTGTTGAATTGCATCTTCAGGAGTTGCACAAGAATCTAAAGATTTCCCTTTGGTCATAATATGGAAAAGAGATGATACTGTTTCTACAACAAGGTTTTCCATAGTTAATAACACAATACAAGGTTTCTTAGACTTATCTTGTACCATAAAATCTTTATTATATTTCCATAACTGATACATTATATTTTCCAGTGTTGTTGTTTTACCAGACCCAGATGCGCCAAAGAATGAATAGACTCTTTCTTTTTGAAATCCTCCACCAAGCATAGAGTTTAATCCCTGCATTCCAGTAACAAGTTTATATGAAGGGCTTGTCACATATTTATGAATATCAGGAATAGTTTGCTCCATCTCTGATAATCTAAACAATGTATCTGCTGAATCTTTGTTTATCTCATTTCTTCTTATTTCAGCTTGTAGGTTATTTAAACTTTCTTTAAGAGATCCAAAGGTTGTATTCTTCCCTCTGAAATCAGCTGCTAAATAATCTTGTAATACTTCATCCAATTCCTTTGCTTTTACTTCCATAAGAATATTATTTAGCATCATAGAAACTGTTTGTTCTATATTATATACTTCATCATTAGACATTTCTGTTGTAATGGAATCATCATTTTTCAAAGTTGATATATCCATTATCATATCTATATTTGCAAGAATCATATCTCTATTTCTCAATCCTTGCATTCTATTTTTTAAGATTTCTTTTAAAAAATTAAACTTTATGATCATATTTTGATTATTATCAAAATCATCATTTGTAAAAGAAGACATTAGTCTATTTAAAGACGTTATAGCATGTGTATGAATATGATCATTTGTAGATAATGCATATCTACAAAACATATTAAGCATGGGCTCCTGTAAACCCACGGAATTTATCTTAGTTTGTCTTCTATTAGATTTGTAAGATACTCTCCTATTAGAATAATCAGACATTGTAGACTCCCCATATATAATATTGTATTTATATGTTTCTGTCCTAGAGATTTTCAATATAAGACATGAAATTTATAAACTTATCTACAGTCCAGAAATCATTTCCTTCTTCTTGATTTATATACTGAATTAATTTCTGTTCAGGAGAAAGATTTTTATCAAAAAGATAATTATACTTCATATAATCTTTATTGATAGTATTTAGTTCTTGTTTGATACGTTGTTGTTCAAAGTCTGTTTCTATCTTTACATTATTTTTATTTCGATAGAAATTCTTGAGAAGTTCTACTGTTCTAGGATTGTTTTTAGTAATTATAATTCTAAGATAATCAATCCCCTCACTAGATAACTTCCTCAAATAATCGATAATAGTTTTAGGATCTTGATCTATCATATAATCAAGATTGATTGTATCATATCTAAATGAAGTTATGGGTTCGAAGTGTAGTAAGTATTTTCTTTCTTTTATATTATGAATAAGAATAAAAAAACCTTTTTCTTCTTCTTCACCAAATTTATATCTAAGAGGAGATCCACTATAATGGAAATCCTCTTTAAACGTACCTCTTATATGGACATGGCCAGATATAATAGGACCTTTACAATTACCAAAATCTTCTATATCAAATACAGGTTCTCTATTTGAATTAAGATCTCTTTTATCTTTTCCATAAATAGATCCTTTAAAAGTTCCATGCATATAACATGCATCATATAATCCAGAATGAACCAAAAAAGTATTATAGTATGCTTCTCCCATATTGTACATTTCTGGAATACATAATATCTTTTTCCCTTTTATAAATAAGAATTGGACTTGATTTACTATTCTAAGATCACATCCTTGGTTTATAAAAGGAACAAATATTTTTAATTGATCTGCATCATGAGAAGCAGTACCACTTATAAGAATTAAAGTAGCATCTTTAGCCTTACAAATATTTATAAGACGCTGTACAAAAGATATTGCATATATTACAGCATCTGAATTTGCCATAAATTTATGATCAAAGATATCCCCATTAATAGATACGATATCCAATACATTCATTTTTTCAAGATAATTTAAGAATTGTTCATTTAATATTTTATATTCAGTTGCAGGTTCTATAGTACCAAAATGAAGATCTGCTATATGAGCTTCAACAAATGTTTCTTTTAAATTGGTAAATTCGATTACTTGTTTCATTTTTTCACCTCTCATTTTTATAGTATACTACTATAAAAATAGTTAGAGTTAGATAGTATGGCATTTATACCATACTATCATCATCTATTATAATATTGCTACCAATACAAATATTGTATAGAGATATAAAGATCTCTATTATATTCATAGCTATTTCTGTAAAACTTTTATATTCATTTTGTGCCAATTCTTTACTGTACTGATAATTAGGATTTATAATGAATCCCTTATTATCTATTTTAAGATGGGTATAAGAATCTACAGGAGCTGTAGATGTATATAAAGCATCATAACATTTATATTTTATTTCTTCTATATAAGAATCTCTTCCACCTGTGTCTAAATGAACTTTTATTTTTGTATATCTTTCATCATCTAGATTGAAAAATCTACAATTATTACTAAGAATGATTATATCTGTAATTTTATCAGAATTTCCTTTTATCCCATATCTAAAATCTATATTGACCTTATCTCCAAATATATTATGAATAACTTCGTCTTTTTGAACTTCAAATAGTTCGCAAAACCATAAAAACCATACACAATACTGAGTTATATAATACATGAGGTTAGTAGGATTCTTTGATATAGTGTTGTATATCTTATTATTCCTTCTAGTTATTTTTAAAAACAACAACCCTAATTTAAATTTACCATAATACCAATTATAAAATTTTCTTTTTATAAAATTAGAATATTCAGATTCTTGAATTTTCTTATGAGAGTTTATAACCTTGATAAAATTATTTATTAAAGAGTATAACTCTTCTTTTTTATAGTTATTTATTAGACTTGATTTTTTCATCGAGAACACCAAAGTTTTCCTCCAAATAAGAGATATGATAGTAGCTGTATAATAAACTTAAAAAAGTTCTTTCACATAAATCAAAATATGATTTATGTTCAGGTATATTAAAGTCTAACACGTATTCTCTATATTTTAGTTTATATTTATCTATTTGAAGTATGATTACTCCATCTATATTTATATTCTTCTCTTCTCTTAGAACTTTTGAATAAGCAGCTAGTTGAAGATAATATTTATAGGTTACATGGTTGGAAGTTTTAAAATCTACAAGGAAAATACGACCATTTATATCTAATAAACAGTCATATGTTCCTCCATACCATTCACAGGTTAATTTTTTCTCTTGTCCTAAAATGGTTATGGTATTTCCGTTGTTTATAGATTTCCACCATTCTTTAAAAGAATTCATAGGAGTTTTAGGGGTATCTAAAGGAAGTTTTTCTCCTTTCAAATAATATTCTATACCACTATGAACTCTAGTGCCAAAATTAGCTGCTTCTTCTAAAGCATCTCTATATCTTTTCTTTCTAAAACCAAGACAGTTAGCCCAGTTGATTATCTTTTCTTCATTGATCATTTTAGAGATAACTTCTGTTACTCTAGGTACATTTTTACCATTATATGTATATCTATCATTAGAGGTTATCTCTAGATGAAGATCTAATATATCTTGTAAGTTCATTTATCTCTCTCCCCTTATATAAGCTTAATAAATTGTTTAAACCATCATATAATTCTAAAGGGGACATTAAAATAACTACTTAGATTATTTAATAGGAGGATTTATTTAACATGGATAACAAGGACTTAAAGTCTTATTCCGACTCGTATTTTTACAAACAATATCCTAAATATCAGAAGATATTATTGGATGCTCTCATGAATGATCCTATTATAGATAAAAATACAGATGAATTTAATACAAACGTAATTGGAACTTTAAAACATCAACGAATTGAAGAACCTTTGATTCGTATTCTTAAATCTACAAACACCGTTCTTTTAGATTGTGATGCACCGCTTCCTAGATCTTTCAAAGTATTTTGTGCTAAAGAAATGAAAGGTAAAGATAAAGGAAAGGTAAAAGCATTTATTGATACTTCTACATGTATTGTAAAATTATCTAACGGTATTGATTATGATGTAAATAGTTTAGCTCTTACTTCTTATCTTATCAATGCTGGTGTTTCTATGATCTATCATAAGAAGTTTGATATTTTCTTGAGAAGAACAAATTTGCTTCTTCTTTTGACTACTTGTTTTGCTAAATCGTTTACTCATATTATTGATTATCTTGCTAAGATTTCTATTCAAGAATCTAATAAAAATAAGTTAATGTATCTTGCAGCAATGTATTTCTTAAAAGGCATTGTTCAATATGATGACGATAAACGTTGCCGTGACTATGCAATTAGAATTGGAAACGTATCTCCTAATGAAGCAAATATTCTTGATATTTTAATCGAAAAATCTGCTAAAGGAAGAAAACACTCTGCTAAAGATTTTATTGATCCGTATGATAATATCAAAGTATTTGTAAATTCAATGAGAGATACTCTTCATCTGAATGCTAAAACAGTAACTCTTGATTTAGTAGTAGAAAAATGGATGATGCAATATGGCCCTGGAACTGTATTTGGTATGGAATACTTCCCTGCTTTCTCTGCTATGATTACTGATGCATACGTTGGTGGATATTTGAATAATCAGAAAACTATTGAAAAGATTTGTGGGAAAGATATGGTAGAATATACAAAAGACGTTATTTCTACCTTAGGAACAATAGCATAAAATATAGAGGGGATGTATTATGTCAAAATATTTATTGAACCTCCATTTCGATAAAACTGGTTGCAATAATACTGATATAATAAATATGGGTGGAGTATCTTTTGAAGATACTTCATCCATTATCCACGGATCTACTTGTGCTTATTTTAAAGGATATGATAGATCTGCTGGATTAATATTAAAAGATACCAGTAAGATTAAATCACATATTAATGGAAACAATGATTTTACCTTATACTGTAAATATAAAATAGATAAGAAAAATCTAAACAAAAACACTAAAATCCCATTATTCTCTTTCAAGAATAATGATAAGTTTGAAAGTTATGTGTATATAGAAAATGCAGAATATTTTGTAGTAAGATTATCAGAAACAGAAAAATTCTATTCTTCTGTGTGTGATTTTACTTTCAATAATAAATGGCATTATTTTACAATTACTAAAGATGAAAATATCTTTAGAATATTTATAGATGGTTGTAATGTAACTTCTAATAATATAACCAAAGATATCAAATTTGGGGATGAATTATACATTGGATATGAAGAAGATAATCTAGGAAATGTTTCCACATTCAATGGAGGCTCATTAGACGACATTACAATTATTGACAGTTGCTTATATAGGGATTCTTTTGTTCCTCCTACTCTGTATATAGGAACAGAAGACACTATAGAAAATTATTACAGATTAGATGAATCTAATATAGTAAACAATAATCAATTAGAAGAAGAAACTCAAGATCTAATTGATCATAAAATGGAATCAACTTCTTATCTTTTAAATGAAGCTCAAAGAGGATATCTACCCCAGAGAGTAAGGATTACTTGGTTTGAAGATAGGGAGTATTTTATAAATAGAGACATAGAACGGGTTTCTAAATATAGAAATTATACAGTAATCAAAATAAACAATATTCATGAAAATGATTTGGGATTTAAAAATTCTGAATTTAATGAAGGGTTGGCTTATCATCTTTTATTAGATAAGAAGATAGATGGATTTATGATATTTATAAATGGAGAATTTATCCCCTTATCAAAAATCCAAATTATTAAATCCGATGAATATTATACTTTGATTATAAAAAATAGAGATCCTAATATTAAAGGAAAAGTTACTAAAGTAGAATTTGTAAGATTGCCTTTCCCTATTATATATGAAGAATTAATAGGAGAAAGACCTGATAATATTCCTATCTACAAATTCAATATTAATGGAAAGTTTGATTCTGGTCAAAATGCTATCTATTTCTATTATATAGATAAAGAATCTCCTTTAAACTGTAATCTAATGACTAATGGTATATATGAACAAAATCTACCATTAAACTTTAAAGAAAGCACCTTATCTGATTCTAATGTATTAAAACATAGCTGGAGATATGGTCAATTTGAAGAAAAAAGAATTGTAGATGATACCACAGTTCAGATGTATTTCCGCTCGTGGGATCACAGTTATCTTTCTCCTGATGATACAATAATTTTATATAATAATGGAGTTCCAGTAGATCCTGATTCATATAAGATTATAGGTGATGATCTTATAGAATTTTTAGATTATAATACCATAGATGGAATATATGATAATCTATTTTCTATGGATATCTTAACCTTTGATGTAAATCAAGCTGATGATGAATTTATATCTACCACCTTATTTAAATTTGTATCAAAACAAGATGGGACAATATCTATTCCTATATCTAAGAATATAGATATATCTGATAACTATCAAATCATTGCTTCTTTCTTTATAGGAGATAAGTTTATACCTCCTGATCATTATTATATAGACACAAAATCAAACTCTGTTATATTAGTAAATCCTAAAGATGTAGTAAATACTGGAGAAATTGCTCTTATCTATTTTGTAAAAGTTCTTAAATCTTCTCAATATGGTAAGATTCATATCAAACCTATTCAAAATAAGATAAATATAGAAGAAGATACCACTTCTATTACACTTCCTAATAATATGAATTATGATCTTACTAATTTCACCATTTATATTGATCAAAAGCAATTACTTCCTAGAGATTATGTTATAGAAAGTAATAAGCTTATATTGTTTGATAAAGATGCAACTTTTAAAAAAGGTCAAACAATCATAATTATGATCTATAAATTTGTGGATGAGTATGAAGATCCTAGAACCACAAGATATGAAGTTATCAAGAATCAATTATCTACAGGAAGAAGATTCATTCTTTATGATTTGAATATAGATAAGAGATATAAGATAACTCTTGATAATATTGTTGCATTTGATCAGAATGGTACTTATACACCAGACTTATTTGGTCAAATATACAATAGAAACGTTATAAAATCAATCTATACTGGAGATCCATTAGAAAGATTCCCTTCCTATATTTCTTGTATTTGGTTAAAAGATTCTTTATCAAACGAAGCCAATGCTATCCACCCAACTAGTAAATGGTTTATAAATGGATATATAGGATTGTATGAAGAATTCTATGAAATGGATGAAAAGTTCCAGGAATTTATGGATGATTTTAATGTAAGATATTATAAGGATAAGCACTATGGAGAAAACTTAGCAAAAGCTTTAGATTATATGGCTTGCTATCAGCAAATGAAGTTTGATCCTATCTATGAAAAAAGAGCTACTGCTTATCGTGAATCTTATAATGTTTTAAAATTAAATAAGGCTGTTCATTTAAACGATTCAGGAAGATATCAATATGATATGGAAAGAGATGATTTCCATGATAGATATTATAGAACCTATCCTATCTATTTCTTAAATGGATCTCTTCCTGAATGGTATGAAGATATTATTTATGATGGAAATAAAGTAAGTCTACAATTAGAATATCCTTTTAAAGGTGGAGATATAGATTCTACCTTTAGCAATACTAAAACAATAGAAGTTCCTATTCCATTCAATTTCTCTGATGCAACTGGAATAGATGGAGAAGAAAATATTTATATCAAAGAAGTAGGTAAACAAACTCAGTTCAATACTAATTACTCTGGTTCTTGTTTAGTAGATATATCTGATTGCTATACTCCTTCTTCTAAAGAAACATTAGGAAGAACTACCATTGATTTTAGTTATGATAGTAGAATAAATCCATCTTCTGATATTAAATATATAAACCTGATAACAGTATATACTAATCTTGGAGAACCCCTTTGTAATGTATATACTGGAGATGAGGCTGAATATAAGAAAGATCTTTCTACTATAACCAAGACTAATAATTATCCTATGATTAGTTTTAGTCTTAATAGCATTGCTGAAAAAGATAATTTCCGATTAGCTATCAGCTATTCTAATGATACTTATAATATAAGCCTATTTAGAAATGGCAGAAGGATAAAAACAGATATTTCTGCTATGCCATATTATAATATAATAGCTTATAGTCATGGTACTGTTTTCAATACTAAAAATGCTAATAGCGATGATATTATATTTAAATATAGCAAATTACTAAACGATATAAATATAGATAAAACAATAACGAATGGATATTATTTCCATATCAAATCTAGAACCACGTTTATGTATGGAAGCTATATTAAGTCTAGTATTACAGATAGATTAGAAGCTATAAAATGTAAGAATATTGTAAACTTCTTACAGCCCTTAAATTCCAAAATTCTATACATAAATAGAGTGACTAGAGAATTTATATTTAAACTTACTGTTGGTAATAAAGAAGATAGTTCCTTTACTTCTACACTTACAGTTCCTACTAAGACTAGAGAATATAATATCAAGTCTTCTATTACAGTAATTAGTAGACTTATAGTTTATAAGAATGCTTATGAAATCACATTCCCTGCAGAAATAACAGTATCTGTTCCTTGGAAACCTACAGATATTAATGGTTTTGTAAGATTATATGTATGGGATTATGTTGATATTAATGACACTAGCGGAGAATCTTTTGAAATCTATTCTAGAGTAACTCCTTCATATGGATTCGATGCTAAAGAATTTACATGTAAGCTAGAAGTTCCTATAGTTATACCTAAATCTTAGTATATAAATCCCCTATGCGGTTAATTCGCATAGGGGTACATATTAGTAATAATTTTTACTTAGGAGGCACAGAAATTATATGTTTACTAAGCTAAGTAAATACAATGGAACTATTAAAATACCGTTTCAATCAAATAATTATAATACCAATAATAATTTTTGGAATTTGGATAGACAACCGATAAATGATATTATAGCATCTAGAAATAATACTAATACTACCATAATCACAAGCAATATTAGCATGAATCTAGATGCTGAAATGAAATTGAATAATATATCTATTTCAGAACTGGAATCTAAAGAAGGATCTTTATATGATTATGAATATAATGATGGTGCAAGGTATTTAGATCTAAATAGAGGGAAAAATAATAATGGAATTCCTTTTACAGGATCATCTATTATAGATCTATCTTCTGTATATACTAGCAGAGCTACAAATAATGATGTAACTAGAATTGTATTTGATGCTTTGGTTGTGTTCTCTAATCCATATTTTATGATTGGAGAAAAGGATACATCTTATGAAATAACAGATAATGATGTAAATACAATAAATAACTTAGAACCATTTGCATTATTTTCTCTCATAGATAAGAAATCTACAGCTCCTATATATTCTCTTATTGTAGGAGATAAAGAAAGATATTTAAATAACGTTAAAAAATATTATAATACCGATAATTTGATTATAGATGTATTTTCTCCTACAACTGATTCTAAATCTATTAGAGTTAATAGCGGGGATTTAGATATACGAGGAAATTATTATTCTAGTAAATTTAATTTACAGATAATCCTAGAACAGTATAAAGGGAATGGGTTCTATGTAAGAGTAAATACTATTGATTATAGAGATAAAAACAATAATTTAGATTTGGGTCTTGGTTATGATGTGGATGATAAAAGCAAGTACAAATTATATCCTTATAATATAAACTCAGATAATACAGTTATTGCTTTAAATACTCTTGTAACCGATAATAAAAAGACTACTGATCTTAATTTCCAAAGATATAATCTAGAACCTATGCGTGGGGCTTCTTTCTTTAGGAATGGATTTATTAATATTGAATATGGTGAAATAGTTAATAAATTCAATGATACCATTGCTGAAAACTACAAAGATATCAATTGTACTGTTACCTTTAAACAATCTGAAGCTTCTAAGTATAATTTAGTAAATGGATCGGTTAATGTATTCTTTTATCCATTTGATGGACATGACACATTCTCCTCTGTTACTGTAATTGAAAAAGAAGTATACAAAGGAAAAATAGACCCATCTAATATTAAAGGTAATGGTATTCAAAGAATTTCCGATTATTTAGTACTAGATGAACTAAATGAAAAGTTTAAAGATCATTGTCATCATTGTAGTGGTATTAAATATGAGGATATGCAGTTATTTGTAGAGATATCTGAAAATAATCTATATCCTGTAAATTATATTTCTGATTCTAATGGAAATATAAAAATAGAAGATAATAAATATTATGCTGATCTTCCTGTTTATGTAGGATCTAATAAGCAATTCTTATATCATAAATACTTTATAAATTTCAATTCTAATATACTAGAATTAGAAGAAGAATTTAAAACAGGATGGGATCCTAAGAGGTATCTAGTATTTAGAAATGGATTACTCTTAAACAATTCTATTTATAAAATAGATGTAGCTACTTTTACTAATAAGATAAAAAATAAGAAAATCTATACTGCTGTTACCTTTAGGCCTGGGGATAGAATAGAAGTATTTTATATAGAATCTGATGATAACTTCTTACATGTTCCTTATAACCATGATGTGTATATGTCTTCTAATCTAGTATATGCTGATGAGAATGAACAATATGTTGTAAATGTTCCTTATCCTTACAAATCTTATCCCAAGGGAGATAAATATTTCTTTGTATTTAATAAGGATGGTATCTATTTAGACAAGAAGAATGATTATACCACATCTGAAGATGGAAGTGCCATTACTTTATTTGACCATTCTAAGTTATACAAAACAGAAGATAGAAACGATTATCTGGTATTTGTATTTCCTTATGTAAGAGCTGAATTTGAAGAAGAAGGAGAACTTCTTGAAAATAAATATATGGGTAATACAGGAATAAACTTTGTTTATTCTTATTCAAAATCTTCTGGGGATGATGGTATAGTATCCTTTGATCCTCCTTTTACTTCATATGAATTAAGTAAAAATAATTTCTTACTATTTGGAAATACTACTTATATTAGTAAAGATCGATTTGATCTTATTGATAATCATACTATCAGATTCAATAATGGTGTAGATATAAGACATGCTAAGTATGCTAATTATACTATGATTATATTTAATGATATGAAGAATTCTAAATTCAATATGAATAGCGATTCTAATTTTGAATTAGATATTCAACAAATACCTGCTGAATATGATGGGCAAACTGTATTTAAGCTAAATAAATTCATAGGTCCTAAGTCTTCATTCATTGTATTTGTGGGTAGTGTATCATTAGAACAATCACAAAAGTATTCTTATAACGCTGCTAATAATAGTATTTCCTTTGGAGATCCTAATTTATACTTTACTAAAGGAAGAAATATCACTGTAATTTCTATAAAAAATAAAGGGTCCGAAGGTGGATATACAGAACGTATAGATTTCGAAAAGAATGAATTACCTATAGTGATAAATAATCGGGTAACTATTCCTAGTAGTTATTTTTCTAATAATATAATAACAAAAGAAAATACTATTATATTTATAAATGGAACTTATATTAATCCTAATAGATATAAGATAGATGGAAACACCATAATTTCTACATATAGGGCAGAATCTGAATTCAAAGTAGGTAAAACCATAACCATTTTATATTTGTATAAACATAAAGTTTCTTTGAATAATTATGGTATTGAAGGACCTTATGATTACATTGATAAGAAATTTGATCATGATGATATCATGTTTGATGAAATGTATTCAACTCCTATTCCTACTGATAAGATCAAAGATGTTACTATAGATTCTATATATGGAAATCTTACTTATGTAAAAGATTATAATCACTGGTATTCTAGAACTATGATATCTGGTACATTATACAATAGAGTAGAATATCCTGTACAACAAGATTTCTTAACTGGATATTTGTATACAGATTATACAGATAGACAAGATACAGATATTATATCAGGTATTGTAGAAGATTATTATGTAGATTGGGAAAAGGTTTCCCCTAATAATAATACAGATATAGATTTTCTTCATGAAGATATGCCTGGTCTTAGGTATGCATTAATAGCAAATAATGCTACTTCTATATCTATAAGACTTCAACCAAACAATACATTCTCAAGTTTCTTTACAGATAAAAGAGGAGTTATTGGTATACGTTTTGAAGAAGAAAGTAATATTAGATCTATTTTAGCTTATACATTTAAGGGTATGAGTGATCTTAAATATGTAGATTTCTCCAAGCATTTAAATAAGATAAATTCTTATGCCTTTGTATCTTGTGCTAGATTAAAAAATATTATCTTAAAGGGAACCAATTTAGAAGTTGATGAAAATGCATTTGGGTTGTTAAACAATATATTCATCCCTGATACAGCTAAGGTAGCAGATAATGCATTTGAACCCAATTCTATAATCAACATAACCTTTGATAAAACTTCTGATCAATATATTATGGAAAATACACAGGTTAATAGAAATTCAATAGAAACCGTATCCTTTGATTCAAATAAGACTAGAGTACAATCTTACCAATTCTATGGATTTAATAAATTAAATAATGTAGTCATTCCTGATACAATAACAGAAATATATCCTGCTGCATTTAAGAATTGTACTTCATTAAGCTCATTAACTCTTAATAACAATATTTCTTATATTGGTAGTGGGGCATTTTCTAATACTAAGATAAAAGAAGTTTCTATTCCTAATTCATGTGGTATAATCCATAAGAATTCTTTTAGTGATAATACAGAACTTACTAAAGTTACAATTCCAAATTCTATTGATATTATAGAAGAAGGAGCCTTTAATAACTGTAGTAAATTAAAAGAAGTGATTATAGATGAACCTGTAGAGCCTGAATTAGGACAACAAGGAAAAGGTTTAAAGCGTATTGGAGCTTATGCTATAGGGTCTGATGTACTTAAGGAAATAACCCTTCCTGCATCGGTTAAGCATATAGATCAAAATGCATTTACTAATTGCCCTGAATTAAGAACTATTTATATTAAAGAATATCCTCACTCCCATACAGTTGAATTAGTAAACACTGAATCTATGAACAATAAGCCATGGGGAGCTGCAGGAGCCACGGTTAAAATAATACAGTAAGGAGTTTATAATGGGTAATATCGTAGAGCAAAACAATGGGAATAAAGTATTTGTTTTTAGACCTAATGATGGAATACCTGAATATATAAATCTTACTGGTATTCGATCTATAAAAGTAGAATGTTATGGGGCTGGTTCTCAAACAAGAGATCCTAATATCTTCTCTAAAGGTGGATATACCAAAGGCATTCTAGATGTAAGTAATATTGATCATCTTTGGGTATTTGTAGGATGTAAACCTGAAGGACGTATAGGTGGAAAAGGATTTGGCAAAGGTGGAGATTCTTTTAAACCTAAGAATGAAATGGTTGGTTATGGAGGTGGCGGATCTTCCGCTATCTCCATTTTTAGTGATGATAAAAACTACTTCTATATGATAGCTGCTGGTGCTGGTGGTGGAACTGATTTTATAATAAGAACAAATAATGATGATTATCTTATAAAACCAGTAAAAGGATTAGATGGTGGAGGATATGAAGGAGAACCTTTAAATGAAAGTAATGGAGATCCTGCATTAGAATATAGATGGTATAATTCTGGATATTCTGGAAAGTCTGGTACACAAACTGCTGGTGGATATGGTGGTAGCTTAGATAAGAATTCTATATCTACCGAATTTGTAAGTTTATCCAATGGATCTAGAAATACTGGTGGTAATGGATTAAAAGAAACCTCAACTATTACCTGTAAAGGTGGAGCTCCTGGTGGAGGAGCTGGATATTATGGTGGTGGTGGTGGAGATATCAAAGCAGGAGGAGGTTCTTCTTATATAAGTGGAGATCCTAATTGCTCTGATGAACCAAATAATGACCATATTGTATTTACTGATACAGAAACAATAGTTGGTGGAAATAATGAAGTAGATGGTAAGGTTGTAATAACTGTATTAAAAGCAGACATAGAACCTTATGAAATATATTCTAAAATCAACGTATTTGAATATCATAGTAAATATGATGTGACTATACCATTTCCATATAAACAATTTACAGAAATGCAATTCTTTATTATAGATAAAGAAGGAAAACTAATTCCAGCTAGATATTATGATCGTATAGATAATTATACTATAAGAATTAAAGATAATACTGATTTACAGATTTCATCTGATAAAGATTTAAAATTCGTATTTGCTCATAATAAAGGACAATATGCTGTTCAAAAGATGGAATTAAATTTTGAATGTGAAACTAATAAATATCAGTATGATCTATTATCACCTTATTATATGATTCTTGATATAAGAAATAGGTTTAAGGTTTTCTTTAATAGAAAAGAATTAATTCATGGGGCAGATTATACAATCAATATTTATAAAGGAGTTTTAAATTTATCAGATTCTTTAGATATAAAAAGCAGTGATACTCTAGACGTAATATGTTTCTATACTGGAACAAAATATAATAAAGCCATTCCTGAGCTTCCTATGAGTGGTTATATCTATTATAATAAAAATGAAATAGATAGAAATCTGAATAAGAATTTAACAGCTATATTTGTAAATGGTAAATTGGTTGATAGAAAAGATGAATTAGATATATCTAATACTATTCACAAAATCTCAACTGATATCAAATCCAGATATAATCTAGAAGTATTGAATCTTAGTCCTAAAGTAGATTCATTGGTTCCTAAGTTTAAATTAAGGAAAAGTAGAAACAAAGTTCCTAAATATGTAAATGAATATATTTATGGAACTATTGATGATTACAAAACAGGAAGCTTCTCTAAAGATATTTTAGGAGGAAAGAATGGTAATGGAGTCATTGAAGTTACATTAGCTCCTAATGTTGTTACTGCTGATATTAATGTATCTAATGCTAAGATGTTTAAAATAGATTATAAGAGCTTCTTATTCAATGATCCTATTCAACTAAACTATATACCTAAATATGCTATACAAATACAACAAGTTCCTCATCAAACTATTAGTGTAGTTTATAATGGGAAAGAATATACTAATGATGATATAATCTACGTATTACGTGGGGATACTATCAAGCCTATTATAATCCCTGAAAAAGGGTATAGACCTGGTACTCCTAATATATCTAGTACAACTCCTATTATGGACAATGGAATTCTTACAGCTTCTGATGCTACAGAATTATCCTTTGCTTATGGATTAATCCCTATCAATAGTAGAGGTAATAGATATGATGAAAAGAGAGATCTATGGACTCATATTAGAGATAGAGTTATAACTATACCTAATGATGTAGATAGGGTAGTTGTAAATTATACATGGCATTCTAAATCAGATGAATGGGATGATGTGAGAAGTGGATACGGATCAATGACCGATGTATTAAATAGAATACGAAATGGTGAATCTGTGCCTGAAACATATCCTCCTTTCGATGGAACAGGTATTTATAATTTAGATACAAAGACTCCATGGTTTAATCCTTATATTTGCCATACGGATTCTAAATGGTATATCCCTGCATATAATGAATATATAACAAAACCTGAAGAATATTCTTATTATATAATCATGGGTGTTACTCCTGGTAAAACTTATAATTTAAGATGCTTTGCTTCTGGGTTTAAGATGCGTGATTATGGGTTTGTAATAGGATATAATGAAGATATAGCTAAAAGAAGAATAGATATGACTGATTATTAAAAAGATAGAGCATAGGTCTAAGACCTATGCTCTTATTTATTGTTCTATTTCAGGATATCTGTAAGATTTAAAACTAGAATGGGATATACTATTATTTTTTTCAAATCTTATCTTATTGATCATATTTAATTCTGCGTATCTTGGTTTGGTATAATACACAGGTCTAGTTATAGGAATATCATATAATATTTTATCCCAAGCTGTTTCATTATCGGTGTAATTAAAAGGAGCAGCATATTTTGTACTTTTAATATAAACAGATTCAGCTTCATTATGATCAGGTAGTTCTACTGGTGGAAATTTTTGAACAATTTGTCTTAAGTCTCCTATTTCAAAATCATCTTCATAGGCAGAATCATCAGATATTTGTAATTGATCTAATTCATATTCATAATCTTCACTATTAGGTCCATAATCAGGATTACCAAATTTAAGACCAGTTAAAATTGTTCCTATATGAATATTTGTGTTTTCATATTCTACTACTTTTCTTCCATCAAAGAAGAATCTATCTAAACTATGAGCACCTCTACTAAACATAATCTGATGCCATTCTGTATTAATATTATATGGATATTCATATAATGATTCACCGTTCATAAAGAAAGCAACAGAAATCTTTTCAGGAGAATCATTATAATACCCTACAAGTATTTTAAAAACATTCCCTTTATCATCAGAGAATTCTAATCCAGGGATATATTTATTTTTATTCTTATTTGTATCTGATTTTACTATAGCAGAATCGTGTAATTTAAACCAGAAACTAACGCAGAACAATCCATCTAATCTAAGAGTAATATTATCCATATTATATAAATATGAATTCTTTTTAAAGAAAGACGCTGAATTGTATTCAAAATCTAAATAAGGATCTTGAATACAAGAAGGAGATGAAAATAAAATAGACCCTCCACTTTCTTCTTTACCCCAGCTCTTTCCTATTAACCCATGATCAACAATTCCATCTTCCTTTGTAAATCTAAGTGTATTAAAATATTTTCTAATAGCCATAATATTCTAATCCTCTCCAACATATTCATCATCATCTTTATCAACATCAGGTATTATAATTTTATTTTGTATTTCACTAGGAATTCCATATATTATTTTTCTATAATAAACATTTCCATCCCCATAAATACCATCAGAAATAATCCATTCAAATAACCCTACTCTATTCATTATTTCATAATCTGTAGCAGATTCGAATTCATAATAAATATGATTATCATAGTTTAATTTAGGAATATCTATTTGTAATGAACATACCACCCCAGAATAAGGTTTTGCTGCCATTGTGTCTAAGTTTAAAATATGAGCTATAGGAATAGAGATTAATGATTTATCATAATATGATTCATTTAATATTGCAGGGATTTTACCAGCTAAGATTGCTGTTTGAGAATTTACAATACTATTATTGGTAGGATGTTTTGTTTGCAATGCTACATTTATAGGACTAGGAGTTTCTGTAATATCATCTTTAAAAAACTTAATCTTATATTTTATTAATGTATCATCTTTCTTATGCTCCAATACATTATGATGTACTAGAGTGATAAACCAATCTTTATTTTCAATAAGATCTTCATAAGTAAAGGGCAAAGTAGGATCAGGTATATAATATCTATTGTGCCTAATACCATCAGCTACATGAACCATACTATTTAGATCTCTAGGTAAGTATATTTTTTCTTTATTCATATAAAATCACCGTTTAAAAATGTATTTTATATAAGTGTCAAACCAATACCCTATCAGGAATAACCTGATAGGGTAATAGTATTATTTCGTTTCTTCAACTACTTTGGAAAGAAGGTTGTTAAGAACTGTAAAGGAGAAGAGAATTACAGTAGGAAGGAGGAATCCATCACGGATCTTGCACCAACCCTGTTCTTTAGCTGCATCTTCTTTAAGTTTAGCAGTATATACATCAACAACTTCTTTAATCTGAGGCATGCCAGATTCTTTCAACCAATTGGTGAAATATTTCTTTGCTTCATCAGTAACAACATTTTGTACATTATCAATCAATTCGCTCTTAATAGAACCAAAATCAATTTTTTCAAGTACCTTGTTAGCCATTTATAAGCTACCTCCAAATATTAATATTCTTCATAGACAAAATTCTTTGTCTTTATACCATCTTTAAAGCATTCAATAGTAACAGAGCTACCTTTTAAGAAGAATACACTTCCATCAATAACTTTACCATTTGCTTTAAAGGTAATACCTTCTTGGGGTTTTACAGTAAACATCGAAACCTTCTTATAAGAATCTTCAGTAGTAGATCCATCATCTGCAGGTACTCCTTCTTCAGTAAGTTTCTTAACTTTTTCCTGAAGTTTTGCAATATCTGCATTCAATGTACCAATCTGTTTTTCTTGTTCAGAAGTTTTATCTTGTAAGGTTTTCTTTTCAGTATTAGCTTCATCTAAAGCAGCTTTTGCTGTTGTATAGTTTTCTTTAGTCGAATCCAATTCAGTTTGAAGAGAGGTTACCTTTTCACTAGCTGTTTTAAGTTCTTCTGCTTTCTTAGAAAGATCAGCACTCATATCAGAGCATTCCTTGTTTTTCTTTACAAGTTCAGAACTGATATCTGTATTTAACTTATTTAAGCTAGTAATCTGTTTTTGCATATCATCTACTTGTTTTTTACAAGCATCGAGCTCTTTAGACAATTCTACTACTCTATCAGTCATAGTATCATCCGAAGGAGCCACTACGGGATTTTCAGCAGTAAAATGTGCAACCTGATCCTTGTATGTCTGAAGAGCAACGCTCAGGTTATTAAGAGCATCAATTTCCAGTTTTTCACGTTTAGTCAAATTTTCAAAACTTGCTTTAAGTTCATTATATTCTTTAACCAAACCAGATCCACTAGATTGACCTTTGCTAAGTTCATCTACTTTAGCTTGGAGTTGTTTAGAAAGTTCAACAACTTTCTTATATCTAACTTCCAAAGCTCTATATTGGGAAGAGGTGAAAGTAGGCATTTTTATAAGTCCTTTCTAATCAAAAATATATACTACTTACTTAATAGTTTTCTACTATTTGTCAGCTTCTTCTACTTTCTTCTTTGTAGCTGTTTTGCGTTTTGTTGCTGTAGTAGTATTTTTCTTAGTATCAGTAGATGTAGTTGTTTTCTTTTTTGTTGTGGTAGTACGTTTACGAGTTGCAGCTTTCTTTACAACAGTAGCTTTTTCTTCTTCTACTTTTTTAATCTGATCTTGAAGTTTAAGAGACACTTCAATTTGTTTATTTAATTCTTCTTGTTTATCTTTAGCAGCTTTTTCTGCAATTTCAATCTTACCTACAATTTCTTCTTTCTCTTTCTTAATCAGCTCAATTTCTTCTGTAAGAGCTGCAATAGTCTTATTCAGTTCTTCAATTTCATTTTGAGCTTTTACCAATTTGCTTTTTCTTGTCAATCCTAACATGTGATTCTCTCCTTTAAAAATATAAAATAATTTTATTTTATTGTCTTAGATCTGATTACTCTGAAGGAGGTTGCACGGGACTATTTGCTGGAGCTGCATGCAAACCCACTATAGTGTATCCAGGCTCATTTGTTGCTGAAATATTAACTCTTTCACCATAAGGAACTCGAACTGTTGTTCCATTAGCTGCTATATTGTTTATCATTATGGTAGCCCCTCTGGATGCACTTACATTAAAATTTACGTAGTATTGTTTGATATCTTCAATAAAGTAAATACCAGTAATATAATTTATCTTAAGAATTATAAATCCGTTGGTCTTGATTATATCATTATTCAATGCTTCTAAAGAAGAATATTTAGATTCTCTATTAAATACTATTGAAAGAGAAGTTCCAAAAGATAATTTAGAATTACCATAAGTTTTAATAACTATCGTAAACAAAGCAGTACCTTCTAAATTATGAGCATTAAATCTATCATTTTGTTCTGATGGCTCTTTAGGAAATACGGGAATGATACTATTTACATCCAATGTTCCAGGAAGGTTAATAGTAATTGTATTAGGAGTGCTACCGTCTGTAGAGCCATTAACTGCATAGGTAGTACATCTAGATCTTCTAGATACATTATCAGAGAAAGTACTAGATACTATAAGATTTTCGGAAATATCCAATTGTCCAGTTGTAGGTGAAATATACATAGGACAAACATCAATATTATTGATAAAATCCATATATTGGATATCTTGTTTTAAATCAGATACTTTCTTGGGAAGTTCTGTTTTAGTAGCATAATTAGTAAGATCAAGAGATTGACTTTGTCCACCTAATCGTTCCCATGTATTATTTACATAGAGATATTCATCGTACATATTCTCTCCAGATCCAGTTCCTCTTACAAGATAGATAGTAGAATTATCTATATTAGAAGTGGGGAGAGCTGTTACTACTTCTATTTTGAAATTAGGAATCTTTTTAATAAGATCATTAATTTCTTTCTTTGTATAGGCATCTATATTTACAACTTTATCTATAGGAAATAATTCTTTCCCAGCTAAGTTTATCTTTTCAATCTTATTAGCTTGAGCAGACATTTCTACTGTGGAAAGTTTTCCTTTTTCTTCTTCTGTAAAATTGCTTTCAGATAACCCCATACCAGGAGATTTGGTAACAAAAATTCGTTTACATTCCGAAAGGAATGTTTTTAAATTATCTAAATTAAGAAATTTACTCATTATAAATAATATTCCTTTCTATATATTAAACTTGGAAAAAGTCTGGTACAGATTCAGACGGAGCAAGAATAATATTTACAGCAAAGTTATCTAATTCCCCATCATTATTATTTAAGAAATCATATCTAGAGGAATGATTTCCAATATCATTAATATTACCAGTATATACCAAAGATCCAGCTGAAGTTCTTGTTACAGCACCATATTTATAAGCAAACTTAACTTCATTATCTTTTCCAGTTACTTTATAAGGAACTTCTACGATAATAGATACATTATTTCCAAGATTTCCAGAATTGGTTTTAAAGGTTACATTAACTCTAAATGATTGACCATTTTCAACTAAAGAAATAGATTTTATTTCTTCTGTCATATTCAATCGTTTATCAATGTTATAATAGCTTACTAAGTTATTATCAAAGATAGCATTAAGTTTAATAGCTTTTTTAAACCCATCTTTAAGCGTATAAGTAGTATCGCCAACTACAATATCTACTATACTATCAAGCTTATTTGACGTAAATACGCCATTAGGAATAAGATCTGCAGTATCTTTGTTCTTATAAATCTTCAATCCTAATTTATCAATATCTAAATTTCTATCCAATTTATTTAATTCATAAGAGATTTTATAATTAGGAATAGAAATAATCTTATCAACTCTATACAATTCAATCTTAATAGGGTCGCCATTATTAATAGTAAAATCTTTGGTTATATTTGTTTCACCAATACTAGATTTTTCATTATTAATAGTATTTACAAATCTCATTGCATAGTTAGGCATGATAGTATCATAAACTCTACTAATAGAAACAGTAGTAGTATTAAACAATGCTAATATTTCATCATTATTATATGCTTCTCCACTACCAATACTGATACTTTGAGATCCATCAAAACTAACTCCATTAATAGTTACAGGATGAGCTAATTTATTAGCAGTCACCGCATTAGCAATTTCTTGAACTGTCCAATCTGTATCTGATGTAGTTGGGTTGTTATTTTGATTAGATAAGATATATTCTTTTCTATCATCTAATACATATACACTCATTCCAACTTTACGTTTACTTAAAGGAATTTGGTTTCTTTCAGTTCTAGTTCTAACAATAAACCTCCCTCCTTTAACTTCATTAGAATCCGTTACAGGAAGAGGACCAGAATTTTCAATGAGAAGATTTTGATTATTCACATTCATTATAAATTTATTTACTTCACTCATTGATTTATTTACCTCCAATCAAAGTTAATTAATATAATGTGAAAATAAAAATAAAATAGAGTAAGTGGATAACCCACTTACTCTATTAAAAATTAGATTATAAAACAATATTTAAATACAAGCCTTCTGTAATGTTTGTATTGGAAATAAAATAATAAACATTATATTTCTTATATGCTTCTTTAGCAATCTTTTCTTCAGGGTATTTATGAACAATCTGTCTTTGATAATCCATAAATACACTTATAGTTTCTTTACCTTCAGTTAATTCTTTAGGTAAAATCAAGAATACTGTATTAAAATCATTATGAACAGTTCTTCCTCTTAATATATTAGTTTCAACAATATTTAAAGGAATAGTAATAGCTGCATTTCCATCAACAATTTTTGTTGCATCTTCAAAAATCTTTCTATTAATACCGATATCAGAACTAGAACTAAAATCATTAAATTCTAATAAAGATTCAGCATTTACCTTGGTAGAACTAGGAATATAATCTCCATTATATTGTTCATATGTTCCATCATTAGTTGTTCTATTAGCAACAGGGAATAGACCAGAAGCAACATACATCTGAATTTTATCAGGTTTTGCTTTTTCTGTTAAAGTATTATCATCAATAGTTCTAATATATACTTCTAATTCTTTAAATACTGAGGAGTTAACACCTTCTGTAGAACTAGAAGGATTGTACGGTAAGATTACTTTAGCAACAAAAGAACTGTCTCCAAGAGGGAAATTACCACTACTTGTAGTAGAATATACAAGTTTAAAGCAAGTAGAATCATTGAAAGTACTAGCACTACATGTTTCAGTCTTAGATCCATCAAGAGATACGAATTTAAGAGGATGAGAACTTGCGTCATTTGAATTTAAAATATTACCATTATTTAAATCAAAGTCTTCAGGTAAGGAGATAGGATTGGTTACTTTATCAAATTCAAAATAAACTGTATTAGTATTAGCACCAGAATCAGGTTCTAATTTAAGAATCTTAATATGGAGTGCATCTAATTTATTAAGAATATCTACTTCTTTATCAATTTTGTCCAATTTAGCAAGCTTAGTCTGATCTTCTTCTGTTAATCCATGAATAGCTTGAACTTCTGCTTTTGTAGCCAAATCTCCTTTAGCCGAATTAATTCTACTTTCTACATAAGTCTGAGTAGCATAATCATTTAATCTATTAGAAAGATCATTTACTGTAGATTTTTGTGCATAATAAGTATTAATATCATTCTTAAAAGAATCTAGATCGCTTCTTTCCAGTAGATTTCTTTTGTTTAATGCACTCATTCCAGTTTCTAAGTCAGTGACTTTTTGAAATTTTTCTCTAGCTTCTGTTTCAAATGAATCATATACAGACTTTTCTACAAAAGTTTTACCGCTAAGAGTATCAGTTACTGCTTTAGCTGCATTAGCCGCAGTTTCAATTTCACTAATCTTAGCAATATTCTGTTTATCTGTTAAACTCGGAACTTCTGCTTTAGTGGCGAACTTATTGTCTGCTTCAGATTTATAAAGAGTAAATGTAGCATCTTCTACAAAGGTTTTACCACTAAGAGTATCTGTAACAGCTTTAGCAGCATTAGCAGTAGATTCAATAGTATCGATCTTAGCGATCTTAGTTTGATCTGCAGAGCTTAATCCAGTTCCAGCCGATGTTAATTCTGCTTTAGTAGCAAACTTACCATCTGCATCAGATTTATAAGTATTAAATGCAGATTCTTCTACAAATGTCTTATCTTTAATAGAATCTGTTACCGCTTTAGCTGCAGCAACATCTGCTTTTACAGCATTGATACTATCAGCAGCATTCTTAGCTTCAGTTACTTTAGATTCGAATTCATTTAACTTAGCAGCAGCATCTTTAGCAGACTGAATATCCTGTTTTACATTTTCAGGAAGACCAGCAGTAGAAACAGATTCAATAGACTGCTTAAGTTCATTATATTTAGAAGTTACATCCTGAGTTACAGGTTGTAATTTTTCTGTAAATTTAGTATCTAATGCAGATTCTTCTACGAAGGTTTTATCCTTAAGGGTATCAGTTACTGCTTTGGCTGCATTAGCAGCAGTTTCGACAGCATCAATCTTAGCAATCTTAGTCTGATCATCTTCAGATAATCCATGAATATTCTGAACTTCTGCTTTAGTAGCAAATTTACCATCAGCATCAGATTTGTATGTATTGAATGCAGATTCTTCTACGAAAGTCTTTCCTTTAAGAGTGTCAGTTACAGCCTTTGCATCGTCAGCCTTGGTTTCGATTCCATCGATCTTAGCAATCTTAGCTTGATCAGCAGAGCTCAATCCTGTACCAGCAGTTGTAACTTCAGCCTTTGTAGCATATTTAGTTTCTACTTCAGATTTATAAGCATTGAATGCGGAATCTTCTACAAAGGTCTTATCCTTAAGGGTATCTGTTACAGCTTTAGCTGCATTAGCCGTGGTTTCAATATCATCAATCTTATTGATCTTAGCTTTATCTGCTACACTAAGATTACCTGTACCAGAAGTTGTAATTTCGTCTTTAGTAGCAAACTTACCTTCTGCTTCAGATTTATAAGCATTAAATGCAGAATCTTCTACAAAAGTTTTATCTTTCAAACCATCTGTAACAGCTTTAATACTTGTTACATCAGTTTCAATACCATCAATCTTATTGATCTTAGCCTGATCAGCAGGAGTTAAACTAGCTGTACCGGTTCCAGCACCACTACCAGATGTACCAGCTGCAGCTAATTCTGCTTTAGTAGCAAACTTACCATCAGCTTCTGTTTTATAAGATTCAAATACAGATACATCAAGTTTATTGGTTTTAATCTGACCAATATTTTCTTCATTAGTAGTAGCCTTTTGAGTAGCAGCATCAATCTTTTCGGCTGTTGCAGATTTATAAGATTCGAATACAGTTGTTTCGAGTTTACCAGTCTTAATAGCTTCGATAGATTCAGCATTAGCTGTAGCTTTTTGTTCAGCATTGCCAGCTTTTGTAACGGCTTCTGCAATCTGTTCTGTTTTTGCTTCTACAGCCTGTTTAGCTGCTTTTACATCTTCAAGAGCATGTTCTACTCGTGCACTCATTTCTTTAACAGAATCTTCAGATTGTTTAGCTTTATCAAGAGCTGTTTGAATCTTTTCTTCTGTAGTTCCTTTGTCTGCTTTAGCCATTACATTTTGTGCATTATAATTAGCACAACCACTGAAATCACCAAAAGCTACAGGAGAGTCGCAAACTTCTACTACAGATACTACCTGTTTACCAGAAATCTTATGAATAGTATTTTCTAAACCGCATACTACATAAACATCATCATCCATGTTTACATCAATAGCATTAGGTCCTTTACCAACAGGAATAGTTGTAATATTATTTCCTTCTTTAATAGCTTTAGAAGAAGTTTCAATAATAGTTACTGTATTTCCATCATAGTTAGCAACAATAACGTTGCCATAAGAATCATTTACAAGAGCAACAGGACGAGCACCTACTTCAAAATCTACTACTTTCTTAGATTTCAAAATACGAGATACAGTATTAGAACCAGAGTTGGCTACCCAAATAGTATTACTTGTATCACATGTAATAGCAGCAGGATTGCTTCCTACATTAATACTATCTACAACAGTAGTATTTACAATCTTATTTACAATACCACCAAGATCTGCACCCGTCTTAGGATCAATCTTATGAGAAAGATAACAAGCTACCCAAATAGTACCTTCTTCATCAGATACAAGAGATTTAGGGCCAGCAGCTACAGCAATATTCTTAACAACTTTATCTTGAAGATCTTCGTTTTCTGTAGCAGAGGTGTTTTTGTAAGAAGGAACTTCTACCTTGGAAACAGTATTGTCTCCATAGTTTGCTACATAAATATTGCCATTAGGATCTTCACAGCAAGCAACAGGTTGTTTACCAACCTTTACTTTTTGGAAGAGAGTATACTTTCCTTCACCAACATTTTTCTTGTAATGATAAAGATATCCATTATTTCTGTTTGTAATAAACAAACTTACTTTATCCTGAGATACAGTAATAGATGAATAACCAGGTTTACCAGCAAAAGGATCTTTCTTCCCGTGCCCTGTAATAGTTTCTACAGGATTTTCTTCTTTAGGAGTAGTATCTTTAGGATTTACAATACCTACTTCTTTTTCAAGATCAAAAATTTCAGAGGATACATCATTGGAAATTTTCAATACTTTAGCCTTATATGCATCAATTACGAATAAATCATTCGGAAACATATATAGATTACCTCCATTTTTAATAAATAAAAAATTAATTATTTTATTTAAAATAATTAATATGATGTCAGAGCTTATCCCCTGACATCATATAGTATTTTAGTGTGTATTATTTTAAGAATATTTTCACTATTTTTTCATTATTTAAATCTAGTTTTTTATTATTAATATTATCAGATTTATTATAGACAAGCTTAGAATAATATATAGTATAATCTTTGTATTTTTCATCTTGTATTAATTCTTTAGGATAAGGTTCAAAATAATATGTAGCACTATCTAATTGTACTCTTAGATTATTATCTCCTCTTCTAAATAAATTATACATATCTCTATTATTCTCATCAATCCAAAGTAGTATAAACATATAAAGGGATTTTATATAATCATTAATATCCGTCCAAAACGGAGGTTGAACAGCTCCAATACCATTTCCTCTAAAATTATTATATTTTATAATAGTATATGGAAATCCTGATTCATAATCAAATAAATTGGTATTTGTCTTTCTTTTTGAATCAATATGGCTCTTCATTAATTTATTAGCATTCCAATTAGCTATAAATGTATTAAAAAATGAAGTACCATGAGAATGATTAGTTTTTGCACTATGATCACTACCATCATAGTTATAGAATAGATTAGGATACACTTTTCCATTATAGGTAATAAAATCTAATGTATTTTCATCTTCAAGAAAAGCATCAGTTCCTACTTGAACTATAATATTTACTCTTTTATCATCTATTATTTTTTCATATTCTCTTCTAGAGTCAAAATCCATATACGAATAAATTGGTTTGACTATATTTTCTTGAGTAGTTTCATCATATGTATCTGTTTCATAAAAACAACTTACTTTTACATCATTATATCCAAAAGGAAATTCTTTAATATCGTCATTACTATTATATTTTACTCTCATGCTATACAAATAAGTATTTTCATCATAGGTAGCAGTTACAGAGTTATTGTCTTTACTGAATATAATAGGATGGTTTGTATCATTGTTTATTCTTTGAAAATCTGATGGTAGCTTTGATCTCATATAATCATCGTATTTAGTATTAAAATAAAACTTAATTATGTAATAGAATATCTCATTTCCTTCGCTATCTACTTCTGGATGTTCGCCATCATAAGTTATTTCTACATATTCTATATCAAATAATCCTTTATTATTCAATATATCAATATAATTCATTAGAGTAGCTAGTTTATCTTTAGATAGCATATTCTCTTTAAGAGTATCAATATACCCAATTCTAGTTCTATCTTCAGGAGATATAGCATTTGCTTTAGCTTCTTCTATTTTAGTATTTGTCTCAGATTTGAAAGTATCTAAATCTTCTTTAGATGCTTTTGATGTATTGATAGTTTCAATATTAGTATTTACTGTATTTTTGAATTCATCAAATTCTGTTTTAAGAGAAGTATTGTTTTTCAATCCTTCTATATTCTCTGTATTGATAGCTACTTTAGATTTAAGATCTTCTATTTCTTCTGAAGTAGTTTTTGCTTTTTCTATTATATCATTTAATTCTTTATCTTTTTTATCAGATTCTTCATCTTTAGCCATTATATTCAGTTTATTATAAGTAGCACATCCAGTAAAATCCCCAATAGCTACAGGAGAATCACAAACTCTTATAGTAGATATAACCTTTTTATTATTGATCTTATAAATGGTATTATCTAATCCACAAACTACAAGTATTTCATCTTTAGAGTTAATATCTATAGCATTGGGTCCTTCCCCTACAGGAATTGTGGTAATATTGTCACCAGCAGCAATAGCTTTAGAAGAAGTTTCTATCATAGTGACAGAATTTCCTTCATAATTGGTTACATATACATTCCCAAAAGAATCATTTACAATAGCCATAGGTCTAGGCCCCACTTCAAAATCTACAATACGTTTAGATTTTACGATTCTAGATACAGTATTAGACCCAGCATTAGCAACCCAAATAGTATTATTGATATCACAAGTAATAGATGAAGGATTATTACCTACTACAATCTGATCTACTACAGTAGCATTTACGATCTTATTTACAATACCACCTATTTCGGTATCATTAATAAGATCAATCTTGTGAGAAAGATAGCAAGCAACCCAAATAGTACCTTCTTCATCAGATACAATGGATCTAGGACCAGCAGAAACTACCATGGTTTTAACTACTTTATCTTGTGCTTCTTCATTTCCTAAGAGTTTAGATTTAAATGTAGGAACTTCTACCTTGGAAACAGTATTGTCTCCATAGTTTGCTACATAAATATTACCATTAGGATCTTCACAACAAGCAACAGGCTTCTTACCTACACGGATCTTTTGGAATAAAGAAAATTCTCCACTTATTGCATCTTTTTTATAATGATATAAATGGTTAGTGATTCTATTCGTGATAAATAAACTAACCTTATCTTGAGATACCAAGATAGATGAATAACCAGAACGTTCTTTCTTCTTAGTAGTATTATCTTTTCTATTTACAATCTTTTCTATTTCTGTATCAGATATTTTTAAATATTTCTTTATAAGATTCTTAGTATTATCATCTATAGATATAACGTCTTTATTGTCTATAACTATATCTTCTTTTTCTAAATTGAAAAGTTCAGTAGATATATCATTAGATACTTTTAATACTTTTCTATTATAAGAATCTATTACATATGCATCATCGAGAAACATATCAAAACCTCCATATATTCATATAAAGTCAATTTAATACGATGTCAGAATTCAATCTGACATCGTATTTTATTAAATTACACTATTAGGATTATTAGCAATAAAGTCTAACATTAAAATTGTTTGAGGAGAATCTTTACTAGCTATCTGTTCAGGAAATACATGATAGAACAATGATAAGTGCGAATCAGGGGTAATTCTTGATTTAAGGCTTTCATCATCTATTTGATCTAATGGATATTTATTAAATAAATACAATACACCATTTACCATTATAGGAAGAACATTAAGAAGAGTTCCTGTATTATCTCTATCTACATTTTCCTTGGTTCTAACAAATATAGTATTTTTTTCTCCAAAATATGTTGAGGGCCTTGTAAAAAAAGTACTAACTTTATGCTTATAAGGAGCAATAACATTTTTCTTATCAAGCACATAAGAAATATCAATAGATGCCAAATATGCCCACATTAAATAGTTTTGATCTTCTCCTGGAGGAGAAACTAATTTAGGAATATATTCTTCTCCTACTTTTTTGAAATAATTAGGATCCTCTTTTTTGTCTAAAGGATATTTTAAGAAGAACAATCCAAAAGTACCAGATTCTTGAGGTCTATTTTGTTCATCAATTTTCATTTGAATATTATCTATCGTAGGAAAGTCTACATAAAAATGAAAATCTTTAGGATGTTCTTGATTAGGATCCGTTTCAGAAATATATTTAAGAGATAATTTTAAATTACGTTTACCAGTAGGATACCCTGTTGGATTTCCATAAGAATCCCAAGGAATTATATTTTTTACTTCAAATCCATGTTTATCATTATTATAGGGACAAATAATATCCTCATGTCCTTTTTTAGAAATGGTTAAAGAAGCACCATCTCCAGTTAACGTATAAGAGAAATCGTCAGGTTTAAAAGCTATATTATCCTCTTCTAGTATATCAAAATATAATGTATAAGTCATATTACCATCAGCTGTATTTTCTTCTTCTATAGAACTATAGTATAGCTTAAACATGTTTTTTAAAGCCATTACATCACAAATAAATGCAAGTCTTTCAGATTCTTCTTTAGGAATAAAGTTTTTAGAAAACTCATTTAATTGATTACTTAAAGATCCCATAGTAACAAGATCTAGAGGTTTGATATGATCATTATAATTGGTTTCTGTGATTTCTTCATTAGTAACTTCTAGTTTATGAAAAGAGGAATCTTCTCTACAATAAATAATGGCATTAGGAACTAAAGAGCATTTACACACTTTATCTTTATTTACTATTTCGGATAAATGATCAACTACAATGATACCATTTCTAATATATTTATTATCTAATACATAATTATTATAGTCTGAATATAAAGGAGATATAACTTTAGTTCCAATATATTTATTTCCCATTAAACGACCCCCAATGATATTTAGATTAATAAAAAATAAGAACAATATTACTACCATGTCCTATTAAATAGGACATGGTAGCTTTTTATTTGCCTTTTACATTATCTTTATAAAATTGTTCAAATTCAGATTTCTTTTTTACTAGATCTATAATTTTACTATATACTCCTACAGGTACGCATTCTAATTCTTCTATAGTATCCCTCACGTTATTATACCCCATATCTATTTCTAAATACGAAGTATAAAAAGTGATAGCATCTTTATTAGAATAGTAATTGCTTATACTAATATCCATTTCGTTAATTAAGGCATTGGATGTACTAATTATTAGATTACAAATAAGATCATTATTATGATTATTCTTATTTATATCTATATTAATATTAGCACCTATCCTTTCTGTAGAACTAGAATCATTGGTAGATTTAGATTCTTCCTCTTTATTAGGTCGAAAAGGATTATGATTATATAATTTAAATAGTCTTTCAAATATAGAAAATATTCCATTTATAGAAGTTAGTAGTTTTATAAAATCTGATCCGAGCAACCCCAAAATTAAAGGCGGGATGAGAATAAGTCTAGGGGATATTTGCATTACAAATGGAGCCGTAGCTATAGATATAAATGTATCTATAATAGCATTAGTTAGTATTTCAGATATTAGTTCTCTTATACTATGCTTAGTATTGTTTTTATATTTAAAACACAGTACATGAATCGAAGAACCAAAAAGAGATATAGTTCCACATAATAAAAGTTCCAACAGAGTAATCTCTAATATTAATTCATTATTAAAGTTATTCATAAATTAGAGTTCCTCCAATTCAAAAATATGCTATTTATTCCCTAGATTTAATTTATCATCTACTTCCTTGTTAACTTTAGTTGGTGTAATTTTTTCTTTATTAATAATTTCTTTAGGTATTCCTTCATTTTCAATACCATAAGATCCTGATGGGCTATTGTATTTACTATTAATAAATTTATTAGTAGTCTGAATAGCAGCACCTACAGCTCCTGTATAAGTAGCAAATACAGCATACCCTCCCCAATCTATATTATTATACAATAGATAGAATGACCCAACTACAAATACTAAATAACTAAAAAATGCCATAAGTCTAGTGAGTGATAATGTATTGTCTTCATAAAATAATTGGTTTAAAAGTCCTCTTTTTTTCAAGCTATTACCTCTTTCCATAATAAACTTATTCTTATGTTTTTTAGGCCTATATGGGTATACCTGTCTACATTTTAGTAAATCTAGAATAAGGGGTATAAAATATTATGATAGAAATCATAATAGTTTCAATACTTGGGTTATTATCTTTTTTCATTTTTTCGTGTCTAATTTTATCTGAAATTGTTTCATCTATGAGCAAAGCAAATTTAAATAAGCAAGTATTATCTATACTAAAAACTTCTGAAAAGAAGATGGGTAAAGAACAAGTAAATATGAATTCTATTAATGAAGAGATTCTTACTATCAAAGATAATACTGTGAAGATAAATAAAGATATACAAAAAATAAATGATAAATTAGATAAGTTGATATAATCTGGTAGGCATATAACAATGCCTACCAGCAACATTTTGTTAATATGAAATCTGATAAGGAGATATAGTTTTATGGCAAAAATAAAAATTATTCCTATCGGCTATGATAATAAAAGTGTATATAGAGAAGATATGGCATTAAGTGATGGCAAATTTACTGCCTCTACTCCTTTTATTATCTTATCTAATAAACCTATACCGAAACATGTTAAAAGTTATTTTGAATTTAAAGTAACTGATTTTAAAAGAAATGAATTATATAGACACTTGCCTCTTTATGTTGGTATACATAAAGAACCATCTTCTGGTATCTTATCTACTGATTTTAGTTTAGGTAGTATTTATTATACAAGAAGACAAGACTTTGAAACCTATGAGCAATACAATAAGTCTGCATATTGCGAACACTATAAAGTTATGGGTAAGAAAGAAAGAATCCCTTCTAAAAATGATATTATAGGAGTAGGAGTAGATCCAGACTATAATCAAATAAATATTTTTGTAAATGGTCATCCATTCTATTCCTTCTCTCCTAGAGAGTTTGAAATTAATGAAGAAGATGATTTCTATTTTACTATATGCTCTAGAGTATTTGAAAATATAGGTGGTTATATCAATTATGGTTCTGCTCCTTTTGAATATAAACCAGATGGATATATTAGTCTAAATCAATATTATTTTGAACGCTATCCATTTAATCTAGAGATATTAGGGAATGTTTCATTTTTATCCAATGATAATGACACCAATAATTATTATTCTAATAGAATAAAATATGGTGTAGAATTTGGAATGACCGTTCATGTAGAAAATGATTTGGCTCCTTTAGGCTCTAATTTAAATGAAAGAAAAACTTATATAGAACCTAATCTTGGAGATGTGCAGTTATATGATCCTAATAATAAGAATTCATTTATTATATATTCTGAAAATCAGAATCCTGCAGATCATGCTTACTTCCCTTATCCTATTCCTTCTGATCAAAAGATTTATTTTGAATTCAATTGTAAAGAAGCACCTATGGATAATGGATATGTTGGTTTACCAATACAGATTGGTATAGCAGATCATAAAGAAATAGAAAAGTCTATTACTGATCCTTCTTATAAATCTTTCTCTATTGATTTATTTAGAAAAGATTATAATTACTACTATGCTAATGTAACACTTAATGATAAAACCATTCATTATCCTATAAGAACTGTATATGGTCCTATATATCCTATGGAAGGAGATACTATAGGAGTATTATTGGATCTAAAAGATCAAACAATAAAGATTTATAACAATAATACGTTATATATGACTGCTGATCTTAATGAATATTTAGGATATGCTGATGATACTAGAACCTTTGTAGCTAGTGAAAAGAGTAAGATATATTTTAATGATATTCATGAAAATTATTACTTCTTTATAAAAGCATATACAGATTCATTTACTGGTAATGGTCATATGTTATTTAATCTTGGAGAACCTGAGAATAAAGATCCTTTAAAATATCATGCATTATATGATAACAAGGATATTATGACCTATTGGTATTATTATAATTACAATATAAGAAAATTATATTATAAGGATTTAGAATTTGTTCTAACAACTCTTCCTTATCATATCAATGTATCTAAGAATATTACATGTTCTATATATGTAAAATCTAAATATGATGGAAATGATTTAGATTTTGGTCCTGGATTGAATATGATGTATGATACATATAATATTATATCAGATAATGAAGAAAAAGCAAATGTTCCTGATTTAACTGCTTTTGAATTTTATGAATTAACTCATAATAAAGTAGACAATGATCAGAATAAGTTTATTAAAGACTTAATCATGTTTGCTAGTGTTAGAATAGATAAGAAGGTAGAAGAATTTAATGAAATGATTTTATCTTCTGATAGATTCTTGTTTAGATATGCAGATATTGAACAGGATTTATTAATTGGTAATTCTTATATAGCTAAAAATAAATATAGTAAAGATATTTTATCTTGTAATTTTGAATATATTGATAGAATTAAAGTTACCTTAGTAGGTAATGAAGATTTTAATATAGTAGCAACTACCAATGATGGAATAGAGCATACAGAAGACTTTTATATGCTTCCTTCTCCTGATAATACTATAGAAGTACACACAAGAACTAAAAAAGAATATTCTCTTCAATCACAAGAACCATATTTTGAATATAATGATGATGCTGAAATAAATGTTGGTAGAAAAATATATGGTGTTCAGAGCGATATAGAAATAAGTCTCTTGACTCCTCCTACTTTAAAATATTATCTTAATGGATTTATAACTGGTCATGATATAAATCATACTGCACTATTTCCATGCGAAAAAATATTGGGTGGCTTTACTCAGAGAAGATTAAAAGAAGTAAAACTTCCAAAGGGAGTAAATAAAATAAGAGTATATTATATACATAACCCATATAATTATGATGAAAGAATATATTTTGAAGATGGAGATATTTATATTAATAAATTAATAAGATTTGGTCATATAGAAGAAACTTTGAAAAATGATGGGCTTTTAAATGATAATCCATATATAGTAAAAGGAGGTTTACATCTCTTAGCTATATTCGATTCATCTAATGCTATAAAATGGTATGATACAAAAAAACATAAAAATCTGCCACCACCAATTGCCCCATTTACATTAAAATCATTAGATAATGATTATATATGGGGTGATGGTGCTTGGAGAAAAGGAAATGCTATATCTGGAGAGGGTTGTACTTATAAATGCACTATTGGAATTACACCAGAAAAAACATATAAGATTATGAGTATTGGTCCGCAAAGAGATGTACAATATGGTTTCTTCTTATATTATGGCCCTGAAGTTAAAAACGATCCAGTTGATATTGCAGATTATTAAACAAATTGTTGGGTAGTAGGCTAAGACCTACTACCCATTCTTTTTTATAATTCATCAAAAGCACGTGTTCCAGTTATTACTAGAGGAAAATCCATATTAGCATTAGAATTTACTGCTCTACCATTTCGTTGGTCAATTCTCATATTGTCTAATAAGAATTCTGCAGGTCTTTCAATACCAGGAATAGATTGACCTGTTTGTACATTTACAACGTCAAAATACTTTGATCCTGTGGCTTGGTTATATACAACAACTGTTTGGATACTAGGATCTTTTTCAGAAATCATCTTTCTTTGCACTGGACTTAAATTTGCTCTATATTGATTAAAAGAAGTATCTATATTGGCTGTACTACCATCAACAGTTACAATATCTGTTAAAGATACATTTGTACTAGCAATACCAGGAGTTCCAACATTAGATGTTTCTATTTTACTACCAGAAAGATTCACTCCAGTATTAATAGATTGAGGAGCTAAAGGTTGGTTAATCATCGGTAATCCATATTTAGGTGCATTAAGCATTGCATAATATGCATCTGTAATAACTTTATCCGAATTTTCATCTTTAACATCTTTCATCATCTGTTCTTTCTTAAGTGCAATATCATTAATCTTATTTCTAATTGCATCTAATTCTCGAACAGCAGAAATCTTGGTATTTAAAATACCCATTTGAACTCCCATAAAGTTAGACATATGCTGAAGACGCATCTTTCCACCATACATCTTACTTCTTTTAAATTGGGCTAATTCTTCATCGATGTTTGTATAAATCATATCCGATTGAGCTATGGTTTCATACAACATCTTTCCTGTATCGCTATAACCCTTTTCTAATTCTTTAATTACTGCGTTCTTTCCTTTTTTAGAAGATTTATCTTCATCGTCTACAATATTTGTATAAGTTATTACAGGAGCATCTTTGGGAGGACGACCTGGTCCTCTTTTTCTTTTAGAAGCTAATTTCTCTTCTGTAGTATCTATTACAGTGGGTTCTACTGAAGAATCTTTTTCGATAAGATTTTCTTCAGATAGGCCATAAGTTCTTTGTTCGTCTTCACTATCATCTATTAAATCTAAAGTAATAACCTCTTTTTTAGACATAATATCACCTCTTAAGATTAAATTAATTACTAACCTGTTATTTTAAGCAAACTTTAATTTAGCTACATATTATAATTATGAAGATATAAAATACTAAAAACTTAATTATAACCGATATATAGGAAGGGGACATAAAATGCTTTTAAAAGATGTAATCGGATATCCTGAAGGATCTAATCTTACTATAATGAATGTATTTTATACTAGACCTATTAGAAATGAAGAAACTGGAAAGTATGATAAAGATTATTTGGTTATTATATTTAAGAACAATGATACAGGAAAGAAAGAAATACGAATAGACGTAGAACCTGAATATACTTGGTATTTATTAAAGAAAGAATATCAAACAGAACACAATCTTGCATTTATTGAAAAAGATAAAGTAGAACCTATTACTTGTAAGTATAAAGATATAAAATTATCTATTGCTAAAGAGACTGGTAATGAAGATCTCTATAAGCAAAATATGTATTCTGGTAATTTTAGATTGAATGATGCTTTTTTTGCACATCCTAGATCTTTTGCAGCAGATATGAATATCTTGAATTATACAAGAAGTAGATTTGCAGAAATATATAAAAATCCTGTTATACCTATAGATATATTCTTCTTTGATATTGAATCTGATATCATCGACTCTATTTCAGATAATGTAACAATAGGTGAATGCCCTGTAAATGCAATCACTGGGTATTATTCAAAAACAAATACTTTATATAACTTTGTTTTAAGAAATAAAAGAAATAAACAAATCCAAGAATTAGAAGATAATATGAAAAAGGATTTTAAGAAATACAAAGAGAAAGTAAGATCCTTTATTGAATATGATCTTGGTAGTAAAGAGAAAGTAAGTAAATATAAATTAGACAATGTAGAATTATCTGTTGGGTTCTTTGATGATGAGCTAAGTCTTATATTAGAATTCTTCAAATTAGTTCATTCATTATCCCCTGATATAGTAACAGCATATAATATCTCTTATGACTTACCGTCATTAATTGAAAGATTAAAAGCTAATGGGGCAGATCCTAGAGATGTAATTTGTGATCAAGATATCCCTCCTCAATATAGATTCTGTGAATATATTCTTGATGAAAAGAATCTTAATAATCTTGAAGAACGTGGAGATTTTGCTAATATATCTGCAAGATCAACATATCTTGATCAGATGATAACGTATGCATCTAGACGTAAAGGACAAAGTGCTATTGAGTCTAATAAATTAGATTATGTAGGTACTTTAGAATGTGGAGTAAGAAAATTAGATTATCATGAAATAACAACAGATATTGGGAAACTACCGTATCTAAACTTCTATATATTCTGGTTATATAATATCATTGACGTGGTTGTTCAAGTATGTATAGAAGCACAAACAGATGATCTAAAATATGTATTTAATAATGTAATAGAAATGAATACCCCGTTCCAAAAAATATTTAGACAAACAAACTATCTTGGAACTAAAGCGGTGGAATTCTATAAGCATCATGAAGGAGTAATCATTGGTAATAATATCAATAGATTTGGAAAGAAACCTGAAGAAAAATTCTCTGGTGCATTTGTAGCAGATCCTACCAAAATCTCTGATAAAAATAAAGTCAGGATAAATGGTCAGCCTATTTATAAATATAACAATGGGAATGACTTTGACTACAAACGTCTATATCCTTCCCTAATGCAAGAATTTAATATGGCAACAAATACTCAGGTTGGTAAGATTTTTATAGATGATCCTCCTTATAAAGATCCTGAATATCTTAAACTCAGTCCTGGAGGAACATTTACAGAAAATCTTGCATCTTATAATTATATTGAGTTTTGTCATAGATGGTTAGGAATGATGGATGTAGAAGAAATTCTACAAGAGATCCCTAAGATGAACTTATCTAGTGATAAGAAACAGGTTATAGATCTTATCAATCCTAATAAGATTATATCTATAGATGTTCCTATGCCTAATTGGGTTAAGGATGAAGTAGATAAGATTAGAAAGGAATTACTATGATGAATATTTTTAAAGAAGTTATAATAGATGGTGTAAATTTAATGAGATGCTTAGTAGAAGCTAAGAATCTCAAATCTGAAATAATTCATATTCCTTCAAAGATGCTCAATAAGTATCGGTATACAGATTATAAAAATACCTTTGGGTATAATATGCCTCAGATTTATGGAGAGAGTTTTAATTCAGTTTTCAATATAGGTGTATTTGAAAAATTATATGATGTAATATATCCCATTCCTGAAGATCTGAATGTAGAGTATATCTCTTTCTTTAGTAAAAACTTAAATCCTTTCTTCAAAGATATTAAAGAAAATGGATTAAATACTGATAAGTTATCTATATTAATAGGATATGAACAAATTGGAGACATTGAAAAAGGTTACGTACATAGAATATCAACTGTTTATCAAAATATAAATGGAGAAAATATTATGGTGAGTTTAGATTGTATAGGAGATAGAAGTAATATAAGCACTCCTATATTTGAAAATATTATAAACTATATCTCCAAATCAGAAAATGAAGATATATCATACATGGATGTAACAAATAATGAAAGTTTTAGATCTATTATTGATGATCACAAAACATCTGATGGAGCATTTAGATTTGTTCCTACTGGAATGGATGGAAGATCATTACCTGAATATATGAGTTATATTTCAAAATCTATTTTAGATATTTCTAAGAATGATTCTGTGTATCTTTGTGCAAATAAAATAGATTTCATATATTCTTTGTTTAATGGGGTAAATCTTATGAGGTTTATTATAGTTAAGAAGAGTAAGAAATGTAAGATAGACACAATATTCGTTACTAGACGAATGTAGGGGTGGGTTTATTGATTACATCTGATGAAAGACAGATGAGAGATGTAATATTGTTGTATACTAAGATGCAAGATCATATCATGTTTCTTGGTCCTAATGCAACAATGAATATGAATGTCTCTTTATATATTCCTGTAAAATCTGGAGAGGGATATACAAAAAAATATTATTATAGAGAAGTGCAATATACAGATAATGAAGGGTTTAAAAAAAGAAAAATAGTTAGAGGATTTGATTGCTTTTTAACTATAGAAAATCTTAGAAGAAACAAATCAGATTTTAGAGAGTCTGTTATGTTAAATGCTGGTCATTTAGAGATGCTTAGATTATCTTTATTACCAAAATTAGAAGATTTTGTATTATATCCAGAAAATACATATGAATCAAGAAAAGGAAAACTATATGCAAAAAAATCTGAAGGGGTAACTATAGATTTACCAGGAAATAAGTATATTATATTTAGTCCTGGATTACATAAGTATTACAATGAAGAAGTACAACCTTGTTTAGATTTGTACTTAAATAATAAAAATAATATCATAAGTATGAGTTTCCAAAAGGTGTTGGAGTTTATGAATCTTATAAGGACTTTTCAGATTTATAATTATGCTTGCACTATGATTAATGCAATGCCTACTCCTATCCCTGGATATAATATGTATGATATGAGTATAAATCAAGAAGAACTTTCATTCTTTGATACAAGGAATAAAAACAAGAGAATGCAGTAATCTGCATTCTCTATATTTTTTTT